>OBUZ01000054.1_pt1 | contig 130817 bp, 107 predicted proteins | sample 1494961 | NCBI WGS metagenome assembly OBUZ01 (sample SAMEA2579939, study PRJEB22360) | human gut metagenome | biome: human gut; feature: human-associated habitat; material: faeces | place: Denmark | collected 2008/2010
GTTATTTCCATCCTCCCACCCCCTTGCTGGTGTAATGGAAAAATACGTCCTCCAGCGTGGAAGGAAGCACGCTGCACAGCGCGTCAATTCCGGCTGCCCTGGACTTTGCAGCAGGCAGGTCCTTAAAGAACTCAGCCTTTATCCTGTCCCCATCTTCGTACTCCACCTTAAATTGCCCGATTTCATCAATCAGTCCGGCGGGCGTGTCCTCCTTAAATATCTTCCCTCCGTCAATCAGCATCACATAATCGCACAGGTGCTGGGCCTCTTCGATATAATGTGTGGTCAGAAGTATGGTTTTCCCCTCCTTGTGCTGTATGTGCAGGAAATCCCATATATCCCGGCGGGCATTGGGGTCGATGCCTACCGTTGGTTCATCCAGAAATAGATATTTTGGATTGTGAATCAGGGACTTTGCAATCATCAGCTTGCGCTTCATTCCTCCTGACAGGTTCTGGGCCGCCCTTTTTCGGACGCTGTCCAGTCCGAGAAAGGCCAGAAGGCGGTCCGTGGACGCAGCAATATCCGCCTTTCCCATCCGGTAAAGGCGGCCTGCAAACTCCATATTTTCTTCCACCGTCAATTCCTTGTCCAGATTGACATGCTGGCTGGTCACGCCGATGGCCTGCTTGACAGCCACGGCATTCCGGTCCATCACCTGTCCGTCAAAGGCCACGGTGCCTGTATCCGGCGCCAGAAGTCCGGTCATTATCCGCATCAGCGTTGTCTTTCCGGCCCCATTTGGTCCCAGCAGGCCCAAAAACATCCCGTCGGGAATCTCCATGGAGACACCCTTCACCGCTTCCACATCACCGAACTGTTTATGCAGGTCATTACATAGAATCATTACTGCCTCCCCTGCTTCTTAATGATGACCGTGGAAAGATACGGTATATCATACCGCTCCAGCTCCTCAAAGTCAGTCACCAGACGCTCCTCCCCTGTGCCTGTCTTGGTAATCAGCACAAACCTGTCCTCCAGATGGTTCTCCTTAAGAGCCTTCAGCAGGGCCTGCGGGTCATTGGACGGTTTCATCAGGACCACATTGTCATGTTCCCTGAGCACCCTCCCCAAATCCTCACTGCTGTTTTTACGCACAGGGGCTACCACCAGGTCCTCATTCCAGGCCACCAGGGGTATTTTCATGGAGTCAGCCACAGCGCAGAAGGAAGTGACGCCGGGCACTACCTCCACCTCCACGCCCGCTTCCTCTATGTAGGGAAGGGTATACATAAATGTGCTGTAAACCGCCGGATCCCCCAGCGTAATAAAGGCGCCGGTACGGTCCCCATTTAAATACTGCGCGATACAACCCGCGTTCTGCTTCCACATTTCGCGCAGCTGCGTGCCGTGATAATGCATCGGATAAACTAAATTTACGATTTCCGCCTTTGTGTCCTCCAAAAGTCCCTGTATAATATCAAAGGCAAAGCTGCCTGCCCCGTCCTCCTTTTCAGGACAAAAAATCACATCCGCCGCATTGAGAATGCGGTGCGCTTTTAAAGTAAGCAGTTCCGGGTCTCCCGGTCCTACGCCGATTCCATAGAGTTTTCCCATTTTTCAATCCTCTTTCTTTTCTCATACCTGGTGTTTTGTCCGAAACACTAAATATGGTACCATATATGGAGGCAAAGGGCAATTAATACCTCTGTTTTTCATTCTAGCACAAGATACTCTGCCTTTTCAAGATATGCATTTGAAAGTTTCCCTTCTTGTATACAAATACACCAGAATCAGGGTGACGCCCAGGCACATCAGCTCTGATACAGCAGGCGCCCACCAGATGCCTTCTCCTCCCCCCACGCCAATACAGACTGCCAATGCGGCCGCTATGATAACCATACCTCTGCCCAAAGAGATAATCAGAGACTCCTTCGGCCGCTCAATGGCTGTAAAATACCCTGCCCCTGTAATATTAAATCCCACCACCAGAAACGACAGGCTGAATATCCTGAATACAGACGCAGAGTACTGTCTGAGTCCTTCCAGCTTTTCAGAGATGAAAATACCCACCAGCCAGTCAGCACCTGCCATGGAAGAGATAAAGGCTATTCCCGCCACGCCCACGGACGCTGTCAGCGAGTACTTCAAAAGCCTGCTGCATACATCCCGCTCCTGTCTGCCGTAATGAAAGCTGATTAAAGGCTGGATGCCCTGCGCGATTCCCGCCATGGACATGACCACGATGGTATTCACATATGCGATGATTGTGTAGCTCACCACTCCCTGTTCACCGATATACCGCAGAATGGCATGGTTGAACATAAATACCGTGAAGCCTGCTGACAGCTCCGTAAAACCGGAGGACAGGCCAATCTTCACCACCCGGATAAACTGTCCCAAGTCCCAAACCGGCCTGGCGAAGCGAATGGTTGCCTTTGGCCCCAGGAAATGTTTCAGATACAGGAATACCGGAACCATCTGGGAAAGTCCCGTGGCTGCCCCGGCTCCCCCAATGCCCCAGTGAAATACCATGACAAACAGATAATCCAGCACACAGTTTACCAGGGCGCCCGAAGCCACAGCCGCAGCCGCAAACCGGGGAAATCCGTCTGTCTTTACCAATGTCTCAAATGTATATGATATGATGAACCACCATGTAAAGGGCAGCAGGGATAAAATATAATGCTTTACATACTCCTGCGTACTCTGTGTGGCTCCCAGAAAGCTTACAATAGGGTCCAGGCACAGCCACACCATGAGCATGATAAACAGGGATAAGACTCCTGTCACCACCATATTCTGAGTGTTGGCCTGATTAGCCTCCCGCTGCCTGCCCTGCCCCAGGAAAATGGCCACCACGGTGGACGTACCCACGGCAAACAATATGGAAACAGAAAACAGGAAGTTTACAAAGGGAGAGGCAATATTCACAGCCGACAAGGCCACCTCAGACACGCCTCTGGCCACAAACATTCCATCCACCATGGTATATAACGCAAAGATCCACTGGGCCACCACGGAAGGCCATACAAACCTCCAGAACTTTTTCTTCAGTGACATTCCCTCTAAATTCATGATACAACTCCTTTATGATGACTTTGCTGCTCTGCTTGCATTCCCATCATAAACCTTGGTATAATACCAAGGTAAACAGTAAATATTGCCATATTTGGGAGAAGATTCATGTCAACATTCTATAAAATCGGGGAGATTGCCTCCCTTTATAACATAAGCACGGATATACTGCGCTACTATGAGGAGCTGGGCATACTGGTCCCCCGCCGGGCGCCTAACGGATACCGCATTTACCGCACCGAGGACCTGTGGTGTCTGAATGTTATCCGCGATTTGCGGGAACTGGGATTTTCCATGGAGCAGATAAAGGCATATATTGAGAACCGAAGCATTGATTCCTCCCTGGAACTGTTCCAGAAGGAGATGGATGTGATTGACCGGCACATTGAACGGCTTAAATCCCTCCGGGACAATATCATCACCCGCAGGGAAACCATTTCCCAGGCACGGGGACTCCCTCTCGGGACCATCACATTAAAAGAAATGCCGCCCCGCGCCTGCCACCGGATCATGCAGAGCTACGAGACGGACGAAGAAATGGATATTCTCATTAAACAGCTGGTCTCCTTTGGACCGGACAGGCAGTATATCATAGGCAACAACCAGATGGGCTCCTTTATCAGCCTGTCTGATGCCATGGACGGACGATGCCAGCAGTATGACGCGGTATTCATCCTTCACCCTGACGGCGAGCACTGCATCGGGGAGGGTACCTATCTGTCGGTCTGCTACAGCGGCAACTTCCGCCAGACCAGGACCTATGTTCCCCGGCTCCTGGACTATGCCAGGGAACATTCCATGAATATCCGGGGACCCTTGCTGGAGCTTTTGTGGATAGACGTCCATACCACAAAACATGTGGAGGAGCAGGTGACGGAGCTGCAGTTAAAGGTAGATTAGATTATACCAGCAAGTCAGCCCCCTGCTTATCCCTTCCCAGCTCAGCCAGTTTCCTGTTCTTATCATTTAAAGTACCAAATTCCTTCAGACAGCAGATAACCTGACCGCAGGACGCCAAAACCTCTGCAGCGCGGTCATATGTCTCTTCCCGAATCGGTTCAAAAGGCATTTCCGATATCACCTGGGAGGCCAGTGCCCTGGCAATGGGGTAATCCACATCATTTTCGTGGAGAATGCCCGCCGCAAATGGGATTCCCATGCGCTGCAGTCTCCTGTAAACCGGAATCCCGCTTCCGTTTCCGCCTATGACAAATACCTGAGGCTTACCCTTCACCGGTTCCATCTCCAGGCAGCCAAATTCCGCATAATAGCTGCCTTTGGTAATTCCGTACAGCCCGGTAATATAGGAGGAGGTGAAAATCTCTTCCGGAGTTCCGCACCGCTCAATGTATTCACCCTTTACGCAGACAATATAATCTGATAATTTCTGCGCTAAATCCAACTCATGAAGGGACATGAGCACCGCTACCTTCTTCCTGCGTACCAGGTCCTTTAAAATGGTCAGAAGCTCCAGCTTATGCCGGATATCCAGGAAGGAGGTGGGCTCGTCCAGGACAATGACACTGGGGTCCTGACAGATGGCCCGGGCCAGAAGAATGCGCTGCTTCTGCCCGTCGCTTATCTGCGAAAAATCCCGGGAAGCCAGATCCCATGCATGGACCAGCTCCATGGCCTCCCTGACCTTTCCTCTGTCCTCTGCCGTCAGTATGCCCATCCTTCCGGTATATGGGTAGCGGCCTGTGCCTACCACATCCTCACAGTTCATAAGCTCCGGGTGAATCCGCTCTGTCATCAGAATGGACATCCTCTTTGCAATCTCCCTCTCCCCCATCCCCTTCATGGGCATGCCATCCAGGTAAACGGTCCCTTCCAGCAGTCCCAGCTGCCGTATTACGCTTCGCAGAATGGTAGATTTACCAGCCCCGTTTGGCCCGATGAGCGTCACGATTTCTCCCGCCCTAACATGAATTCCGATTTGCCGTATCAGAGGCGTTTTGCCGTATCCGACGGTCATATTTTCTGTCCATATGTAATCTTCTGCCATGAAATCCGCCTCTCCATTTCGCTTGCATTTCTCCTGCTCTTTCCTGCATTTCACCCGCAGTTCTCCTGCATCTTACCTGCATCTTACCTGCATCTTTCCTGCATCTTTCCTTCATTTCACTGCATACCCTTCCGGTTATGCACCATCATGTAAATGACCACAGGCGCGCCGAATACAGCTGTCACGGAGCTGATGCTCAGTTCCGTGGGCGCAAAGACGGTTCTGGCCGCCAAATCGCAGAACAGACAAAACACTGCGCCGCCCAGGAAGCAGCCCGGAATCATGAGTATGGGCTTTGCCGTTTTAAACAGGCTCTTCACCAGATGCGGAACCGCAATTCCCACAAAGGATATAGGGCCTGCGAATGCAGTCACACAGGCAGAAAGAATACTGGACAGAAGAATCAGGGCCACCCTGAACCGCAGTATGTTCACCCCCATGTTCTGGGCGTACACTTCCCCCATCTGGTAAGCTCCAATCGGCTTTGCCATGAGAAAAACAAGAATCAGCGACAGGAAAACCACTGCCGTCATGACACTTACATTCTCCCAGGAGGTACCTGAAAAGCTGCCCATGGACCAGTTGTGGAGATTGACAATGTTGGCATCTTCTGCAAATGTCACCACAAAATCAGTTATGGCGGAACAGATATAGCTAATCATCACCCCGCAGATAACAAGCATGGACATCTTCTTCACCTTACCGGAAATCATCAGGACAAATCCCATGGAAATCATGGAGCCTGCAAAGGCAGCCAGAATCATCCCCGCCGATCCGATGGAGATTCCCCTTCCCAGCAAAACTATCATCACAAGGGAAACCACCAGCTTTGCGCCGGATGAAATCCCCAGCACAAAAGGGCCTGCTATGGGATTTGCAAAAAACGTCTGGAGCAGAAAACCCGATACGGACAGCGCCCCGCCCAGTATCACGGCCGAGAGAATCCGAGGAAGGCGTATGTCCCATACAATGCGGTATGAGGCTGCCTCCCCTGTCCTTCTGAACAGAATTTCACCTATTTCCTCCACTGACAGATGCACACTGCCGGAATTGATGTTCCAGATAAATAAAAAGCACATCATGACCGCCAGAAGGGCAAATGAAATACTGTTTTTTATATAAGTACCTTTTATCATTCAGACTACTCCTTATTTAACGCAGCCGGTGCATATACCTGAGGCCTTCCGGCTCCTCCTCTGTCAGTATACGGTGGATATCCAAAATCATATCCCCCAGGCCCATGGTCTCCTGAAACAGGCTTTTCTCCGTACACCACACATTTCCCTCCTTCACAGCCTTAAAATCAGCCAGGAGGCTGCTTTTCTCCAAAAGTTGGCTCAGATTGTCCAGCTCACCGTCTATGGTGCTGTTATATATAATATAATCCGCATCCCTGGCGGCGGCATAAAAGCTTTCCATCTGCATATTCATGGTGGACAGCGCGTTTTCATTTTCCGTAAGTCCCTGGGGCACATAGGTTCCTCCGGCCAGGTCTATCATTTCAGCCACATAATCCCCCGACTTCCTGACATTTACATAGCCGTTGGAACTGATATAGAAAAATGATACTGTTTTTCCGGTACTCTCCTGAGCCATGACAGGTTCCAGCTGCTTCACCTGTCCGGCAAAACAGCTATTTGCCTGTTCCTCCCGGCCCAGCAGCACCCCATATAATTTAAGCCATTCCATCCTTCCAAGAGGATGGCGCTCGTAGCTGGAGCGCTCCACCAGAACCGGTATCCCCAGTCTCTCCAGCTGCTCCTTCACTTCCGGGGAATGGTAAATCATCGTGGATTCTACCGCCAGGTCACAGGACCCGGACAAAATCCGCTCATAGTCCGGCGCGTTGTATTTGCCCGCATAGAGCATCCTGCCATCTTCCATGGCTGACCTTGCCTCTTCTATGTACCAGCCGGAAGCATCTGTCCCTGACAGTGTAATCCGGTCTGTTCCATCCAGGCTGCAAAACAGGTCCATGGCCGAGGTCGCCGCCAGATAAATATTCTCCAGAGGCTGCTTTATGACCGCCACGTCACCCGGAAGGCCGGAAGGCTGTGATTTTCCTTCCGGCACCACCAGATAACGGCCGCTGTCCTTAATCGTTATCATTGCGTAACCGCCATCGTAATAGTCCACTGAAAACTGGTCCGCATAGAGAAGCTCCATACTGCCGGTTCTCTTTATGCCGCTCCAGCCTTCCGGAACCGGGGCAGGGGAGGAACCCAGGGACTGGTTATTCGCGACAGCCGGATCTGCCCCGGTCCGCCCTGCCGAGGAACAGCCTGTACACACTGCTGTCATAAGGATTCCGGCGGCGGCAATTGCCATTAATTTCTTTATCCGTCTCATCATTCAGCCTTTTTAATTGTGGTTGAATCAAACACAAGGGTATATTCCACCTCATGAGGTTCGCTCATGGCAATGGTATCCGCTATGACCGGCATCTTCCGGTCAAATACACGGACCGGAATCTCAAACGAAGAATTACCCCCGGTACTTATCAGATCCAGCCTCTCCCCGTCAACCTTCATATAATCATAGTTGGAACTGCCCCATGTAATAACCGCAAATGCATTGCCGTCCTCAACCCTAAGCGCCGCCGGCGTCTCCACAGACGCCCGGCCTGAACCGCCCTCCAGCCTGACTGCCACCGTATACGAACCATCTTCCAGCTTAAGGCTCTTTGCCGTAGCCGCCTCACCGTCGGCAAAGGCCTCTGCCGGAAGGGAGCCGGAACAAAATACCAGCACACGGTCATACCATGTTTCCTTTTTCCTGCTGAAGGCGCTGCAGTTAATTTCCTTGTCCAGCGCTTCCACCGGTACCTTGAAGGTGTGCTTTCCATCTGCATTCTCCACAAATGGAATAAAATCCGCCTCAGAAGCCTGCTCCGCCTCAGCCCCGGTTCCCATATACAGTTTCAGATAACCGGTCCCGCTCATGGTCATAACCGCGCTCATAGCGCCATCCTGCACCGTAAGTTCACACTCCGTAATCCGGAACATGCCGGAGCTGGAGTCCACCCTGACCTCATAGACCCCATCCTTCAGCGCATCCGCCGAAACCGGCTCCATTCCGTCTTTCACCGCATCCCCGAGGCTGCCTGACTCCTGGTTTTGGATGTTTTTTGCCGGGGCATCATCATATGCCCCTTCGGCCAGTTCCACATCGGCCAGTTCCCCCACAGAAGATTTTGCGGCGGCACTGGTATCAGCGGCAGCCGGCGCCTTTCCTCCGCAGCCCGAAAGGTTCCCTGCACACAGCCCTATGGCGGCCAGGAGGGCACAGAGCTTCATTTTCATGTATTTTACTTCCAATATTCCCACCTCTAAAAGGGCGATCAGCAAATTGCCCCGACCGCCCGTTTATTCTTATGATTTATTTTGTCAGACTGTCAACCGCTGCCTGAGCATGTTCTACAAAGAGCTGCTGGATTGCTTCCAGCTGGCCGAGTCCGTTGACAAGGCATGTCACTTCATAGCCCGCATCCTCAAACGCAGTCTTCCAGGAACCTTCTTCGTCTCCTGCCATGTCATTGTTGGCATGGTCGCCTGCCACGATCATCAGCGGCTCCAAAACCACCTTCTTGTAGCTTCCTTCCTCCACCGCTGCCAGGACATCATCCAGGCTTGGCTCTGCTTCAACGGTACCCACATAGTAATTCTTATAACCTGCCTCTGTAAGCATATCCTGCATTTTTGCATATACCTGGTTGGACTCTGCCTCTGTGCCGTGTCCCATAAAACAGATGGCTGTCTCACCGTCATCATACTGTGCAGTTGCCTCTGTGACAGCCTTCATGACTGCCCTGAAATCATCCTCTGTGGTGAGAAGCGGCTTTCCGATTGCCACTTTGTCAAATGCGTCAGAATACTCCGCCGCCTCATTGACCAAATCCGTATACTCAAGTCCGTTCATCAGATGGGTGGGCTGAATTACAAGATTCTTGACACCGTTCTTCTCCGCGCGGTCAAGGGCCTCTCCTACATTGTCAATGGCAACATTATCCCTGGATTTTACGTGATCAATAATAATCTGGCTGGTGAATCCTCTCCTGACTGCGAAATCAGGAAATGCCTTCTCAACAGCATCCTCAATGGCACCAATGGTCAGACGTCTGCTGTCATTGTAGCTGGTGCCAAAGCTGACTACCAGAAGCTCATTTTCACCGATTCCATCCTGATTTCTGGCATTATCCTTTGAAGCATCTCCGGTATCGTAATTCTCCTCGTCAGCCTCCGCTGCCGCCTCTGCTGCCTCTGCTGTTGTCTCTGGTACTTCTGTTTTTGCCCCTGTGGTCTGCTCCGCAGTTGTCACTGCCTCAGAATCTTTGGCGGCATCTGCCGCCGTCTCCTTCTGCCCGCCGGAGCAGCCGGCTGCGGTCACTGTTGTCAGGGCTGCTGCCGCAAAAAATACTGCCAGTTTTTTCATCTTCATCTTCTCTTTCCTCCTTGTTTTATGACACCGTATCGGTTAAACCAAGGTAGAGGAATATGCAGCCTGTATCTGACAAATCCCAAACGGCAGTCCACACGCGCATAAGCGTATTCCGCAAGCGTCCTGGGGATATACGTTTTTCTGCAGATATGTAATACGCAGCGTACCCGTGCCCCGAGGGAATCACCCTCCGTCAGGACACAGTTTCCCTGCGTAAAAATCCGTTACCGTCTGAGTCAGAAATCCGCGGCCGAAACACCGTAAATCGGTACAACCAATTACTCGTGATTTGGAAAATTATTCCTGTACCAACAACTGGCAGGTTTCCTGACTCGTATATCAACACCCATGGCTGCCTTCCCAATTCTAACTGAATCAGTGACTGTCCTTGACATAAACCATGGGCTCCTTACTTACAGTGACGAGATCGTACAGGATTTCCACCTGTTTCCCTATTACCCGCTGTCTGACAAAGACAGACAGCGGCACCAGCTGTTCTTAACTCGATATGCTTTATCCTACCACTTAATGTAAAAAAAAGCAATAAAATCAATCATTATCCGGAAGCAGCTTTACTGTCACCATGATGTGTTTCAGGAACTCCCCTTCCTCCAGCCTGATATCCTCCATATGGGTCTGGGGAGGAAACTCAAAGGTTTTCTCCTCAATCTCCAGATAGAGCCAGTTGTAGGCTGCTTCCCTGGCATGCTCCACAGCATCCTCCAGGTCCGGTCCGTCTGCCTCGCAGCACTGCAGATCCGGAAATGTTACATGATAGCCTTTATCGTTTTTATGAGGCGTAAATACCGCCGGGTACGTAAATGTCATTTTCTTCTTCCTCCAGTATTCATAATAAAGCATACTTATTATATACTGAATATTGATTCTGTACAATCTCAGACTGGTTTTGGACAGCTGTAATTTTTTGGAGTGGTTTTGGGGAATGGTTTTCACACTTTATATGTCTCGATCCTTCGATATAAAGCTATCCCGGGCACTTCCCATACCTTCTATGATATCGTGAACAGATACACCCGGATTCCGGTAGCGGACCCTCTTCTGTGTTGCATGTTTCCACTGGATGGCCTGTTGTGGGCAGCAGTTGATGCACGCTACACAGTGTTCGCAGCGGTGCTGAAATTCCGGTTTTTCATTTTTCAGTACAATATTCCGGCTGGGGCAGATCCTCTGGCAAATACCGCAGCGGATACAAGTATCATCCACATGAAATCCTGTGTCTCTGTTCAGTTTATAATCCGTATAAAGCTTATAAAACATTCTGTCCCAGACATGGAACCCAAATGGTCCGTTGCGCCTGGCTGCAATCACTTCTGCCGAAGCCCTTTCAGCCATCTCATCAGCTTCCCTGAGTTTTCTGTCCGCCGAACGTGTCTTGGGATTATACTCCTCTATAAAATTCGCTACAGACGGAATCGTTATTCCATAATCCAGATGAAGCCCCTTTTTCTTAAGAAGAGCGTCCAAATGCCCCAATACACCTCCGGCAAGCCCTCCGCAGGTTGCTGCTGCAAACACATATGGGTTATCTGCCTCAACTTTCATTTCATCCACAAACTCTGCCACGGTTCTGGGAACGCCCCAGAAATATGTAGGAAAAACCAGGCCGATTTGCCGGCTGCTGCATTTTGTCCCCTTATATTTTGACATGGGAAGCAACAGCCCATCCATCCTTTCTGCCATGATGTTCGCAATACGCAGACTATTGCCGGTTGCTGAAAAATAATATATCACGGATTCCATATCTTTTTCCCCTCCTGTTGGTTATACGCTGATTATAGACATGATACATCAAAAAGAAAAGTACCCAAAATTTTTGTGGTACATTGTTTAACGATACTGTTGGTGTTATAATCACTCTGCATACTCAACAATATTCCTGATACAGCAGCCGGAATATTGATAAAAGCCAATACTATAAGCACGCAGCAGGGGGAGTCACCGTGAAAACAGAAAAATCAGTTCCGGAACGATGTGAAATCATACAGAAGGTTCAGAGAGTCCTTGGGGGGAAGTGGAAAATTGAAATCCTGTACTATATTGGTTTCCAGGATATACACAGATTTGGAGCGCTGCGCCGCCATATCGGCGGCATATCAGAATCATCCCTGATTAATCAGCTCCGTTCCCTTGAAGAGGACGGCTTTATCAGCCGTCATGACTATAAAGAGCTACCTCCCAGGGTAGAATATTCCCTGACAGACCTGGGACAGAGCTTCATGCCCATAATGGAACACATAAAGGATTGGGGGGAGACTCACCTTTTCCCCTTATCCTCATCCAGATAATCTCTCTATCCGCATTTTGAACAGATGCAGTCCCTACGCTCTCTTCCTGCTGGTCATGGTTCGGTCAGAAAAGTATAGGTAAAATAGTTGGTAAAATACAGAATAAAAGTCATTCCTGTTCATATCTTATTCATACCTTGATGATATATTTGATTTATAAAGCGTAATGCTTTTCATACAACTTTTCTCATACAAAATGAGCCGGCAGGAAGCTGCCGGCCCATTTGTGTTACCAAACCTGCTTTCTCACCCGCCACCCCCCCGTCATCGTCCCCAGCCAAATCCCATAACAGGGCTTTTCAGCAACATTTCTTTACCTTCAAAGCGCCGTCCCCTTCTCAGGTATAAACAGGCCTTCCATGTCCACCCCTTCATGCTTCAGCAGCCATATCTTTTTATCAATGCCCCCGGCATATCCGGTCAGACTGCCGGCCGCGCCCACCACCCTGTGGCACGGTATGATGATGGAAATAGGATTGTGGCCCACTGCTCCGCCCACTGCCTGGGCTGACATGGTTTCCCGGTTCATCTTCTCCGCTATTTTCTTTGCAATATCGCCATACGTAGTGAGCTGTCCATAGGGGATCTGACAGAGGATTTCCCATACACCCTGCCGGAATTCTCCTCCCAGGGGAGCCAGCAAAAGCTCTGAGGACTCAGGCCTCTTTCCCGCAAAATAGCGGTCCAGCCAGTCCTTTGTATCTTTAAAAATCCCAAGTTCCGGGGCCTCCGTCATCTCTTCTTTAACAGTACCGGCAAAATATTTCTGTCCTTCCAGCCACAGCCCAACCAGTCTTTCGCCGTCGGCAGCCAGTTTAATCCTGCCCACCGGCGATATATAATCTGTTGTATAATACATACTATTTCCCTCCCCAATCTTTTGATTGCACAGCGAATCTGGATACGCTCCTCCCTGTTCTGCTCTGTGCAGGAACACGCCTTTACCCCAGCAGCTCCCTCACCATATCCCCGTCAAACACCACCGCAGCCACATTGTCCACTTCTATCTGGTAAAGGGCATTGGCGGCCATATGCTCCGCGGCCTGTTCCAGATCCCGGATGCCTGTGGTGTCCGCGTATTTTTCAATGACCGCGTCAAGCGCATCCTCTGTCACCACACACTCATTTTCATGCAGCCCCATGCGCTTTAAAACCTTTGGCATGGCGTACTTTGAAAATATAATTTTCTTCTCCTCCGGCGTATAATCCGGAATATCAATCACCGCAAAACGCGACATGAGAGGCGCGCTGATTTGGCTCTTATCGTTGGCAGTGGCAATGGGATACACGCCGCCGGTGGGTATCATACACTCTATGTAATTGTCCGTAAATCCCAGATTGTCCAGGAGGGTCAGCAGCACATCGGCGGGATTGCCGTTTCCTTTTCCCGATGACGCCTTGTCCAGTTCGTTGATGATAAAGACAAGATTGGATTCTCCTGCCATAGAGAACGCTTCCATGATAATTCCGGGTTTGGCATTGGAATAAATGCGGGAACTGCCGGTGAGCTGTTCCGAATCATTGATGGAGCTCATATCCAGGGTTGTCCACGGAAGCTTTAATATCCTGGCTACCGCATAGGCAATCTGTGACTTTCCGGTACCTGCCGGGCCAACCAGCAGCATGCCGTATGCAGGAAGCGTATGGGTGCGGTTAATCTGTATGATGGTCTCTATGATTCTCTGTTTGACCCGTTCCATGCCGTACAGTTCCTCATCCAGAATCCTGCGGGCCTCCACAGGATCAATGGATTCAAAATAGTGATTCTTCCACTGAATGTTCATCATGATGGAAAGGGCGCGCTGGGCATGGCGCCTCTCCTCCGGAGTCACTTCATGGGAGCGGGCCACCGCCAGGTTCCTGCGGGCCCAAATCCGTATATTGTCCGGCAGCGTCCTGCCGGCGCAGTTCATGAAATCAGTAAGGCTCTGAATACTGGTCAGCTTCATGTCGTCACCGTTTTCCTCCTGGTCCTCCTCTGCCAGTTCTGGCTCCGGCGCGCTGCCTGCCAGCAGCCGTTCAATCATAAACTGTAGAAAACCGTCCTCGGCAGACAGCTTGGTCCCTCCTCCAAAGGCCACCTCCCGAATCTTATAGACCGCGTATCCGTCTCCGCGGTTCTGACCGGACAATCGGACGCTGATATGGTTTTCCCCCAGCCAGCGCAGCAGGCTGGTGAAGCGGGCGTCAACCTGCAGGATATCCGCGCTGACAGTCCCGTCCTCCTCCTTGAACTCGAAAGCGGTCCGCTTGGCCTGGTTGGTGAAAACGCCGCAGGAATGGTGTCTCCAGTCCCGGCTGCTGTTATCCAGAACAAGCATGGGCTTCTCCGGAGAAGCCGCCGGCTCATTGGAGTAATATACCGTGTAAGTGCACTGTGGCTCTTCTTCCTTTTTTGGTGTGTCGCTGAAATCAAATACTGGCATAAAAATCCTCCCTGATATTGAAAGAGAGAGTCATAACACCTCTGTGCCATATACTCTCTCTTTGTGGCTGAATTCGTGTATATCCACTGGAAAAGCACGTTTTTTCTAGCCTTATTATATGTAAATCCGTTTTTTATGTCAATAGATGATTGCGGCGTTTTCCCAGAGATTTTCTCCGCGAAGCTTTTTCGGATGTGTCTCCACCGCTGTCCGGCATTTCCTCCTGTACGGCAACCCTGCAAGCCAGACGCTGCGCCATGGCAACGGATGTCAGCGTCACATAAATCTCCAGTGCGCTGCTGATGATTCCGGCCACCGCCAAAAGGATTACGGACACCCCCACAATGGCTCCCCATCCATACAGAAAAGGCCTGTATGCTCCTGGCTCTGTCTGATACCTGGTCCAGATTATCCAAAACAGGTACAAAAGCACCAGCACTGCGGATAAAAATGCAAATACGATATGCAGTACAGATTTGAGGGGCAATTCCTCCGGAAGGTAGGGCGTCGTAATGGCGCAGAACAACAGTACCAGTGCAGCCGGTATCAATCTGGCGCAGATTGGGTGCAGCGCTGCACGGGATTTTATATTCCGGTGTATCATATAAAAATAACTTCCCACCAGAACTCCCCACAGGAAAAACGACTTTTTCCTGTCAAAAAAATTGCCGATAACAGAAAAATTGGTGGTAAACCAATTATATCCTCTTGTAAATAAAACCGTGTATACGGGAATTAAAAAGTAAGCCCAGAATTTCATTCTTTGTCCAGTCCGTTTCTTTTGTTTTCTACAAGTATAGCAGACTGGGCAACATTTATATTTAAAAAACTCTGACTTCTTTCTAAACAAATGATAAATATTTTACGGCCACCCTGGAAATAACGTAAACAGAATTACTGCCACTGCTGTACAGATAGCCGGCGTCACCACCGAAAGGCAGAAAATCGGAATGTAAGCACTCTTATGGGATTCACCACACAACCCGATGGATGTATTAACCGAACCGCTGTGGGGAAGCGAATCCAGGGAGGAGGATGCTATGGCCATGACTCTTGCAATGGCGGCATAGGATACCCCCTGCATGGCCCCGAATATATCATAGAATATAGGTGTGATGATCCCAAGTCCGCCTGACGCGGAACCGCAGAATCCTGCAAGCAGCGCTGTCCCGACAGAAACGCCTACCAGGTAATTGCCAGGGATATGTATGACTGCATCTACAAGCAATTCAAAGGCCGGGGTGGACTTAATGACTGTTCCGAATCCGACAATGGTACATATATTGAATATCGCCACCGCTGCCTTGGGTACACTCTGGAATACAGCCTCTGTTAGTTCTGCCCTGTCAAACCTCCGGTACATCAGTATGATGGTTGTGGCTATACCCATGAGCAAGGCATATTCAATGGGGATTATATTTTCCCCCGCCTTATTTTTCAGGTTTATTGCTATTACAGTCACCAGCATAGGTATAAAGGATATAAGAGGACTGGGAAGGCTCCCGCTCTTCTCATCTTTGTCATCATCCCTGGACGTGAATACCTCCCCGGCCTTTTTTGCATTTTTTATCATCATTGAAAGCCAAAAGCTTCCTATCAGCAGCATTAAAATACTTGAAATAAAGCCAACAACTGTCCCGGCCATCAAATCCACCCCAAAACCCTGGGTTGGAATAATGTTCTGCACCTGCGGCGCCCCTGGCGCAATCATGGCAAATGTACAGGAGCCAAAATATAATGCTGCGGGCATTAACCGGCGCGGTATGTTATTTTCCCTGAAAATTGCCAGCGCAATGGGAAACGTGGCAAAAATCGAAATAATGGCCGTGACGCCTCCGTAGCAGATAATACCTGTGGCTAAGGGTATGGCCAGATATGCCATGCTCTTAAATTTTCCAGTTACCCATTTGGCAATGGAAGTGGCTGCTCCGGACAATTCCATTGTTGTTCCCAATAAGGTTCCGCAGAAAAACACCAGGTAATAGGAACGGTAATAATCGGCAAAGCCAGTCATATAATTTTCAGTGAGCGTCTTATATATGTTCATATTACCGGACACAATCGCTATCAGGGATGCAATCATTACTGTTATGAACAGGTTGACTCCCCGCATCATCAAGAATATAAGTGTACAAAATGCTATTACTATCCCCACAAGACTTATATATGTTTCCATTTTCCCCTCCGCCATTAATTCATATTAAAAAATGCCTTTACTTCGTCCGGACTTGCAATCTCCCTGTCAACTTCGCGGGCCATATCAGCCGCACGCTTAATTAATTCTGCGTTTTTCGGAGCGCCCAGTTCCTTATAGTGATAATCCCCAATACCAATTGCCAGGCCCCCGCCATTTTTCAGTACATGCGGAGCCACATTCAGAAGATTCCCTCCCAGACAGTTTGCACTCCAGTAACATGGTTCATCAGGAAGCACGCTTCGCATAGCATCCACGCCGCTGACCGTACAGGGATGTCCTGTTATGTACTTGCCCTCTGTCAGATGAAACAGGAAATATCCCGGCTTTGTGATAAGGCCCATATCAATCAGCTTTCTTCCTCTTCTCACAAATCCCACATCCCAGCAGGTCATTTTTACCTTTATTTTATAATTAAGCATCTCCCTGGCGCAAAACTCCAGCGTACTGGTTGAATTCGTATAGATGGAATCAGACTCCGTGAAGCAGCCCTTTTCTTCGTCATATTGGTCCAGGTTCACGCTTCCTGTATCCAGAGGAATGATATCCGGCTTCGTGGATTCCTTCTTTGCCAGTTCGGATATGATTTTGATACGCGAGCTGTCCTTATCATTGCTGTTAAAGCCAAGTGTTGGCAATAGTAAAATGTCTGTCTTCTCCCGAACCTTTTCTATGATTTCAGCATACACTTCCGCGTGATTATTGGGCTCCCCGGCAGCTGTCCTTGCGTGAAAATGCATGATGGATGCACCAGCCTCCCTTACACGCTGCGCTTCGTCCACAAGTTCCTGTACGGTCCACGGCACGTTAGGATTCATGTCCCTCATTGCATATTCGTTTACACGGGCTTCTATAATAACCTTTTTCATATGGATTTTACCTTCACCTTTCTTTTTTATCGAACCTGAAACCGGATGCCCTATACTCTCCCGTTTCCTTCCCGACATCTGGCCGACTCAGACAATAACCGACTCACAACAGCCATTCCTATCTCCCTGCCGCCGCAGAATCCACCTTTCACCACAACCGGCAATCCGGTATAGTTTCCCACGATACGGCCCACATCAACCTGGGGAACTATATGATCAATGGCTTCTATGTAGGAAACATGAAGCCTGCGGCACACGCTCTCCATGGTATCCCCTCCGGTCAGCAGAAGTCCTGCCACCTGCTCCCGGCCCGCCAGCTCCATCACTCTCCCCGTAATCTCTGCAAGTCCTTCATTAATGAGTCTTGAACAGGTACCGGAATCATATCCGCGCCTAAGGTCCTCATCATTCAGATCCACCACGCAGTCCTGCAGGGCTGTCCCTATGATAATGGACTGAGGCCTTGGTTTCTGCCGGAACAGATTTACTGCAATTCCAACAGCCCGGTTCACTTCTTCCTCGAATTGTACCTGTCCGCTTATCAGCATGTACGCAGATACGTGGACAGGTACATTGGCCTCACTGCTGCACAAATACTTCATCTGTGCTTTAGTCAGCGGATTTGCGCTGCCCACCACAAATAATGCCACCTTTTCCTCCGGCCCCGTACTGCCCTCTGCCCCCGTTGAAACCTCCTCCTTTATCATCCCCCTGCGGTAATTCAGTTTCATGGTAAACGCACCCGGGTCCACAGCCAGTACATTCCACCCCAATTCCACACAGGTCTGCGCGATCAGGTCTATATGCTCCAAAGTGACGGCATCCATTACCAGTATCTGCCCTCCTCGCTCCCGGGCATCTATCATGGCACATTTAAGAGTTCCCTTACCTCTGTCCACATTTTCTATGGAAATCAACTCGACTTTTCGTCTGCTCTGTCCCTGAATCAGTCTTGGAACAAATGCATCCTTTACCGGGGTTTTTACATCCTGGGCAATGGGAGTTTCCGTCAGCACGGTCCCGTCAATGATTGATATACCGTTTAAGCAGATTCTCCTGGATTGCGGCATTGCAGGCACCATCACCGCAACCATATCTCCGCCAAGAGTATCCAGCATGGCGTCTATTTCATTTCCAATTCTACCGCGCAGCGTTGTATCTATTTTTTTAGAGAAACAGGTAACACCTGTGGACTTTAGGGCCTTCGTTGCCTTGCACACCTCTCTGTATGCATCCTCAGGCTTCAAATGCCTGCTGTTGCTGCTTACAAAAACCGCATCCAGACATCTTGCCTCCTCAGAATCCTCCAGAGCCTCAGCGTCTAAAAACAAACCGGTCCTTGCCTGTGACCTTGCAATCAGCGCGCCTGCACTTGCTGCGCCCGTAAAGTCGTCGGTAACAGCTCCTATCATCATATATTCCCCCTGCTTCAGCTATTTTGCATCATGATTTTCCATGTTTTCATCCTGCTTTGCATCATGAAGGGCTTTTGCATATTTGACAGTGGAGTCGATGGCTGCCGTCATGCTGACATTGGTGGCAATCCCCTTCCCTGCAATATCAAATGCAGTTCCATGGTCCACGGAGCAGCGTAAAAACGGAAGTCCCAGTGTAACTGAAACTGTCCTCTCCAAATCCAGCGTCTTACATGGCATATGGCCCTGGTCATGATACATTGCCAGTATAGCATCAAATTCCCCATTTTTTCCCCTGGAAAATAATGTATCCGGCGGAACCGGTCCGATTGCATTGATTCCCCGTTTCCTGGCTTCCTCAATGGCAGGAATGATTTCCTTCATCTCTTCATCACCGAACAGCCCGCCTTCCCCGCTGTGGGGATTAATGCCCGCCACCGCAATGTACGGGGTTTCCATCCCAAGGCGCTTTAACTCTTTATCAATGCGGCATATATCGTTCAGTACATGTTCCTTCGTGGCATACCGGATGGCATTCATCAGTGATATATGTCTGCTGAGATGGAATACCCTCATCTTAAAGCAGTCAAACATGGTCAGAACATACGGAGCTTTTGTGCCGTCCATATAAATCTCGGTATGACCAGCCTGCTTTACCCCCACCATCTTAATAGCCACCTTGTTAATGGGAGCCGTGGTCACCGCATCAATCTCTCCCTCCAACCCTAATTCAATAGATGTGCGAATGGAATCCATTGCTATCTGTCCGGCGGCCGCCTGCTCCTTCCCCCACACCAGCTTCGAGATATCATAGTGTCCTGTTTCAAGGACATCTATGGAGCCAAACCGGAAGCAGGCGTCAGACACGGATTCAATCCTGTTAAATTCCAGACTACATTGGGGAAGGACTGCCTTTGCTCTTTCGAGTACATTCACGCAGCCAATGACAAGGGGCCTGCATTCATCATAAATATGTTTCTCTCCCAAAGCCTTCAGGATAATCTCTGGCCCAATTCCCGCCGGGTCTCCGATTGTAATTCCTACAATCGGTTTGTATTTCTCTTTCATGAGTCTCTCCTTTTGATTGATAATTTTTATTTCTATATTTTTTCGATATTTACATATATAATTATCAATCGAAAATAATAAAATGTCAATTGTTATTTTTATAAGAATATGTACACGATTCTTTGTGCATTTCTTATAGTCCGTATTTATGCCGGATAATAAAAAAGCCAAATAAAAGAGCCTTCATGCACAAAGCACAAAAGCTCCCACTTAAAAAATTTTATATTTTCACAAACCTCTGATTTTAACACCCCATCAGATAAGATCCAGCTCAATGCCGAGATTCCTGGCAGTCTGAACATATTCTTTTTTTATTTCTGTATCAGTAATCACCCTGTCCACCTCAGACATAGGACACACCGTAAAGAGATTTCTGCTGCCAAACTTTGAACTGTCGGCAATAACATAAACCTCGTCCGCCACCCGTATCATTTCACGCTTCACATCCATCTGAGGGGTTCCCATGGAAGTCAGACCCGTTTTGAGATTGATTCCATTGACCCCCACAAAGGCCTTGTCAACATGAAACTGCCCCATGGCTCCTACTGTTATGTTATCCAGAGCAGCCGGAGGATTGCCAATGACATGGCCTCCCACAATGAAAAGGTCCACATGCCTGGCTGAAGTCAGCTCAGCTCCGGACAGAACAGAATTCGTCACCACTGCCAGATGTTTCTCTGCATGTTCCTTTATATATTTGGCCAGATAATATCCCGTAGTGGAATCGTCAATGATGATTGAGTCCCCGCCTTCAATATACTCGTAGGCCCTTTTGGCAATTCTGTATTTTTTGTCACTGTTTAGGAAATATTCTCCGGGAATGAATTCCACCGAGAGTCCGTTTTCCTTGCGGACCGCTCCCCCGTATGTTTTCTTAAGAACCCCCTGCTGGTCCAGCTTTCTTATGTCATTCCTTATGGTCACCTCGGAACACCCCAGACGCCCGCTTATTTCCGCAACCTTGACAATTCCGTTGGTCTGCACTTCATCTATGATAATCTCTAAACGTTCGCTTGCTTTCATATGCAATATCCTCTTTCTATCGTTTAAATATATCTACTGATTTATTATATTACATACAAAATAAGATTACAATTGAAAGAACTGAATTAACGAAATTCCATCATGGACGATTCCGCCCCGGCAAAAAACAGAAGCCGAAAATCAAAGGGTCAAAGGGTAGTTTCCCTCCACTTGACTATATTCTTAAACACCACTTCCCCGTCTGTTTTCTTGCCGTCCAGGATGTCGGCCAGCTCTTCCATGGCCCTGACCCCTTCCTGATAAGCGGGCGTGATGATGGCGGAAATGGTTGGGGTCGTCATTCTGGTCCATCCCTCCGCGTCAAAGCCGATAAGGCCCAGTGTGTCAGGAAACAGCCTCATATAATCCGGGTATCTGCGGATCGCCTGGTACACCACCTGCAAAAGTCCCGGACTGGCAACATAAATCAGCGTCTTTTTTTTCAGGTCAATCTGGTCCTTCAGCATTTCATACACCTGATCGGACTTCACGCCCTCCTGGAGATACTGGGTGGCGCCCTCCTTCCAGGCGTCCTGAATGGCGTCCTTATATCCCTGGGTATTCTCAAAACCCGCGCTGATATTGGAGTCGCCGTCGGAAATCATGAGAAAGTTCTCATATCCTTTCTTGATGCATTCCGAAATCACCTGATACACGCAGTCATAATTGTTGCTTTTTACATACCGCCCCTTGAAATCATAGGGCTTGGCATCCAGGTATACGACGGGCTTTTTCTTTTTTTCCAGGTCTGAGGCCAGCATGCCGAAGCGGTAGGTGGACTGGACTATAAAACCGTCAACCCCCAGCCGGAGCATGCGTTCCACATAATCCTTCTCATGCTGGAAAGCGAGACCGCTGTTTCCGACCACAATCTGGTACTCCAGGGCACTGGCCGCCTCCTCAATTCCTTTGAGAGCCCTGGCGCAGTATCCCTCCGACGTGTCCGCCAGAATGACCCCCGCCACGCCGCTGCTCTTGGCCTTCATGGCCCTGGCTGCAGCACTTGGCTCATATCCGGTCTCATCAATGATATGCTGTATTCTCTGTTTGGTCTCCTCAGACATCTTATTAATCTTGCCGTTGAGATAGAAGGACACCGTTGTCTTTGAAACACCCGCCCGTTCAGCAATCTCATTAATTGTCAACTTCTTCATTCTGACCTCCACCCGCCTCATCCTGCATCGCTCTTATAAATATACCATTAAATCCTTAATCGGTAAAGTGTCGTGTTCCCATTTATGGTGTGAATGGCTGCTGCCTTTGCATAAACCGGCACCCCTTTGCAATAGTGGATTTTACCGCCCTGCCATGTCTCCTGATTCCAGACCAGGAAATCCCAGGATTCATCCGGCGAGATGCAAAAGCTCATGGCCGTCACCTGTTCCTCCGGCTCAGGCCGGCTGCTTCCATACTGGAAAACAGGGGTTTTCTTAGCCTCTGTTCCCTCACCCAACAGACAGGTCCAGTCTGTGATACGGTCTGTAAAGCCGGTTTTCCTGACCAGACAGGTGCTTTTTTCTTTCTGGTTATATTGTTTGGATATAATACAGGGCTCTGACTCAAAGGGGCGTGATCCCAGCACCGTCATTGACACATCCCCGCCGCAGCACAGTCTCCAGTATTCCCCGGTCCCGTCCTTGCCCGGTCCTGTTCGGGCAGCCTGCACGGCACTGTCCAGATGATAATACTCCTTTACCTCATGGCTGCCGTCGCAGCGTATATCATTGACAATCATCCAGATTCCCTGGTCCACCGCCATCACCTTGCGGATGACCAGATAATGTTCGCCGGACATAAGACATCCGTGATAAGCCATTTCCCCGTAATGGACCGGCCCCTGTTCCCGGAAGTAATTTTTAAAGCTCAGTCCAAAGCTGTCATACCCCCATGAACCCCTGGGCCTTCCATGGGATTCTCCGTCTATAACGCATACATTGTGGGCCTGGGCGCTCTTTAAAAACGGGCGCAGCGGTTCTTCCTCCACATAGGAGTACCTGCCGCTGTCCGCCAGTACGGGACGGCCTCTGTAATAGAGCGATATATGGGTCAAATCCGCATGTCCGTGCCCGCTTCCAAGGGGACCGCATTTCAGGTAGGTAAAATGGCTGTCCTCCTCCCAGCTGCTTCTGAAAAAAATATGCCCGGCATCCGCTGCTTCCAGGGACCGGCTCTCCGGCTTTCTGCCTTCCATGGCGCGGTATCCGGCGATTCCGGCACTGCCTAGCAGCCAGGCGCTGTCCAGGTCCGCGGTTTCATATCCCGCATACTTGTACCTGCCGTCACCGGTTAGAACAGCAGCCTTCACCATCACATCCCTCACATCGGTAACATCGCTGTCACATTGGGCTATCTGAACATGATCCGGTCCCGTGGCAAAAAGCACGTAACGGCTCATCCTGTCAACTGCCTTCTCCAGCCAGTCTGTACTGCGCCAAAATTCTTTCCGGCTATCTCCATCCCCGCCAGGTTCACCCCAGCCATATCCCGCGCCGGCCTTATCAGTCCTGCTTCCAATCCGGCCGATGGCCCGGCAGGAGGCCAGCAGCTTCATACAGGCCAGAAGCACCTCCACATGATACATCATGGACTGCTCCCAGTGGGCTCCGTCATCCAGCACCTGAAGCCCCATCTGACGTTCCAGTTCCTTCCAGGCCCAGTCCTCTGTTCCGTCTGAAGGTAAATATTCGCGAAACCACAGGTACCCGCTGCATATGGATGCCGTCTGAAGGACGCCCCAGTTGCTGAGCGTATATTTTCCAATGTACCTCTTCCTCAAACTGGCAAACTGGTCTTTCATGCTCTCCAGGATTTCACCCGCTTCCCTTTCCTCTATAAGTCCCTCTCCCAGAAGATGAAGCAGCAGATACTGCCAGCTCATACACCGGATTCCCGTGTCAATGGTCCTGGTGGTCACGGTTCCCTCTGGCAGTATGGGGTTTGCCTGTATCCAATGAAGCAGGAACCATTTCAGCTTTTCAGCATATGACGTATCGCCGGTAAGCCAGCCGGCAATAAGCAGTTTGTTCATGTATTCGTGACGGTTCAGCATGAAAATCCATTCCGGATCCCCGTTGGGGCTTCTGTCCCATATCATTTCCTTAAGGGTAAACGGTTCACGGCAGGGTTCCATATCCCATCTGTCCTCAAACGAAAATGTATGCGCCATGAGCCTGTCTGCCTGCGCCAGAATTTGTTTTGCCTCCTCCCGGCAGTTTTCAGTGATATGGGCGGTCACCCGTTCCTTCTCATACCAGGCTGCGTAGGCCTCTGCTCTTTCTCTTACTTGTACATACCGTTCATCACCCATAGATAACTCCTTTTTATTCCATTTGGTCTTTCTCTCATTCAGGCGGGCTGCTGCGCCCCCTGTGATCTTCCATATTTATAAACCAGAGAGGGAGGCACCCCTGCTGTATGCTTCAGGCATACATGCCAAAGGGTACCTCCCCGCTTTTTTCTAGGCAATCAGATGCAGGACAGAAAGCACCACACCCAGGATAATGGTAAGGATGACCAGCTTATAGGTGGTCCACTTTTTCACTTTTATCAGGTAGAAAATAAGTCCTGTGAACAATACAGGAAGGAGCTTGGGGGCGATGGCGTCTATCATCTCCTGGATGGCCACCACCTTCTGCTGGTCTCCCGGCATATTGGCAACGTATTGAATCGGTGTGGAAATCTTCACAAAATTTACCGCAAGTCCTGAGATAACGGTCACACCTATCATGCTGGCGATGTTGGAAATCTGTTCCATCTTCGTGCTGAGGGTGGCAATGATGTTGGTGCCCAGTTTGTATCCCCACATGCCGGTGAGAAGCTTCATGGCCAGAAGAATCACGTTCATGGCCACAAAGAACAGGATGGGTCCCATAATCAGGCCGTCCTGGGCCAGGGACGCGCCAATGGTGGCGAACAGCGGCGCCAGACAGAACTGGGCGAGAGAATCACCGATACCTGCCAACGGTCCCATGAGAGCCATTTTGATGTTTCGGATTTCATTGGAAGGAGTCTTATTCTCCAGCATGACCAGATGAAGGCTGGTGATAAACGGGAGAAAATGAATATTGGTGTTAAAAAACTCTATGTTCTCCTTCAATGCTTCCTGGAGTTTGTCATCGTCGTCCTTGTACATCTTGCGAAGGGCGGGATAAAGTACATTTGCATAGCCAAGGCCCTGGTAATTGCCATAGTTAAATCCATTCTGCAGGAAATAGGCCCGCAGGGATGTTTTCATATAATCTTTTTTCTCCAGCTGATTAAATGCCATCTTCAAATTCAACCTCCACTTCTTCTACAGATTCGCCGTTTCCTTTGCCGGCATGGAAAAATACAAGCAGTGCAATGGCCGTACCGATAACAGCCACTCCCATGACAGGAAGGTTCAGGTAGGCAATGGCGATATAGCCAAACAGTACAAAGGGAATCAGTTCCTTCTTTGCCATTACATTGAGAATCATGGCAAAGCCAATGGCGGGAAGCATCTTGCCTGCCACGCCCAGACCCGCGCTGAGCCATGCGGGAATCAGTGAAATCACCTTCTGGAGTCCCTCGGAGCTGAAGGCGCCGCCGAATCCGATAATAAAGCCGACCACCGCAAATACGCAAACCGTTGCATTGGCAGCTATCCTGAAGCCGCGGAAATTCTTCTTATCCAGGGCCTTATAAGCATAGCTTGTAAGGGTTGTGGCAAAGGTATAGGTGGCTGTAATCACAAACTGGAAAGCCACTGCAAATGGGAATGAAAGAGCCAGGGCAGAGCCCACATCAATACCAGAATCCTTCATGGTAATGGCTATGATGGTTCCCACAATTCCCGGGCCCATGGGGTTTGGCGGTACGGAACCGCCCTGGGATACGCCAAATCCCATAAATGCCAGCTCGCCTACAGCTCCCATGGCCAGGCCGGTGGGAAGGTCCCCTAAAATAAGTCCCACGCCGGCTGCCATGACCAGGCACCGGTTGGTGTAAATTCCGAACAGCATGCCTGCCAGACAGAAGGCTGTCCACAGACCGATTAACAAACATTGAAACATACTGATTGTCACGATAATTCCCTCCTCTTAAACGTGTATTTTACAATTAAAGATACTTATTTAAATCCACCCTGGCTGCCCCGTCGTCGCCGGAAGCAGTTGTCCTGGTATTAAAGACAACTCCATACGTGTCACGCAGCTGCCTTAAGGCTGCCTTATCCTCGCCGCCCAGTGCAATATACTTGCTCACTTCCTCCTTTCCCGGAGCGTGATGGATATTGCCCACATTGATTTCCTTCACAGGTACTCCGCCCGCCACCAGCTTAAGCGCATCCTCCGGCGTCTTGCAGACAATAAAGATGGTCTGCTTCGGAGATGCCTTCATGATTACGTCACAGGTGTGCTGGATAGAGAAAAAGCGCATGGCGATGGTCTTTGGAACCACTGCCTTCATCAACGTCTGCTGCATGGAATCCTCGCTGGCCGAATCATTTGCAACGATAACCGTATTCACGCCGAGAGCTTTAATCCAGAGCTGTCCCTGTCCGTGAATCAGCCTCTCGTCAATCCTGAATGCTACTATATTAGGTACTGCCATTTCATATCCTCCTTGTTATAAGCCCATTTTGTTTATTCTCCATGGGTTTTCATGTTTTCTTACCAATATAAATTCCAGTCTTTATAGAACCGCATAAGGGCTTCCATATAATAATAGTCTCCCCAGATATTCCCCTCATCCACACCCTTGCCTGAATGCCATGAATACACTCCATGGAGCAGCACCGGATTTCCGGGTTTTATCTCCGGCGCCGTATAGCGTTCCATCAGGGAACGCAGGATACAGTGCATGGCATGGCGGTAGGTATTCTTATCGGATTCTACCTCCGGCAGATACTTAAGCATCTCATGAATACCGCACACCCCAATGGCTGCCGCCGATGAATCCCTGGACTGATTTGAACCGTCTGTGAATATCAGATCCCAGTAACATACCTGATCCTCCGGAAGCCGGTTCAGGAAATAATTGGTCATTCCCTGAAACAGATTGAAGGCGCTGTCATCCTTGACGTATCTGTAATTCAGCGGTATACCGTAGATTCCCCATGCCTGGCCCCTGGCCCAGGCCGAGTCATCGCTGTATCCCTGTCTGGTAACGCCCTTAAGAGGTTCCCCTGTCCCAGGGTCAAAATAAAAGGTGTGGTACGCTGAGGCGTCATCCCTTATCACATTGTTGCAGGCCGCCTCATAATGCCGCACCGCTGCGTTCCGGTATACAGGGTTTCCGGTTTCCAGAAAAGCCCAGTGCAGCAGCGGAATATTCAGCAGGCAGTCAATGATCAGGCGGTAGTTGTCCCTGGCTCCAAGCTCTCCCCAGGCCTGGATGAAACCGCCCTTTTCCTGAAACCGCTCCATCAGCTTATCGGCTGCCAGAAGCCCTGCCTTCCGGCCCTCTGCAGAACCAGTCAGCTTATATCCGGCCACGCATGACAGGCTGTAGAGAAAGCCCAGATCATGGTGATCCAGCTCAATGCGCTTCTCTACCCGGTTCAGGAAGGAATCCACATTTTTAAGAGCCAGATTTTTAAATGCATCGTCTCCTGTGTACTCGTAGCACAGCCACAGAAGTCCTGTCCAGAATCCGTCCGTCCATTCGATGTTGTCTATGACTCCGTATGTCTGGTTCCTGGTGGCTGAAGAAGGGAATCTGGTGCCAAAGTACTCCATATTGCATCTTACCTGGTCCGCCACCCGGTCCATGGCTGCCGTAACCTCTTCCCTGGTCAGAAACCCCGCTGCCTCGTATTCAGCCTTCCTGTTGATTGGTTCCACATGAATCTTCTTAATCACGTTCTCAATCCCCATCCTTTCCTTACATCGAGCCGGATTGGAATGTTAACCAATCCTGCAATCCGTTCTTATAATCCGTTCTTACAGTCCGTCCTCAAATTCCGGTGCTTCCTCTTCGCTGTCCAGGGCATCTAAATCCCGCAGGCCTTCCCTGCCTGCTGACAGCAGCGCCGCCGCCAGTTCGTCCAGCCCATACATAGGTCTGGAGAACACGGCTTCCACCAGGGCTGCCATGTTCACACCGGCAATTACCTTGATTCGCTTGTCTGCCCGCGCTTTTCTCAGGGCTGCTGCCGTGTTAAACGGGGTGCCTCCCACCAAATCAGCCAGAATCAGGACCTCATCCCCTTCCAGTGATTCCATGGCCTTTGCCATGGACTCCTTCAAATCCTCTGAACTTTGTCCCATCTCAAAGTTAACCGCTTCCGTGTTGTCCGGTTTCCCGGCCACCAGAGAGACGGCGCTCAGAATACCCTCCGGAAACGTTCCGTGTCCTGTTACAATGATTCCTGTCATGCTTTTTCCTTCCTCCTGTTTTGTTTTCTCCTGTCAGTTTTCTCCTGTCAGTTTTCCTCCAGGTTTACTTCCTATTAGTTTACTACATCTTCAAGCAATCTTTTCCGTCCCCTGTAAATGTCACGTTTTAGTAAATTGGTTTACCGATATTTGGAGTATAGTACTATTCACAATGATTGTCAATATCTTCTTTTGTTTTAAATATTTTTCTTGCATATTGCATAGTATTTTCCCCTATATTTTATGCATTTATCACATATACCATCACCATAAACTGGTAATTTCTTTATTTCCCCTCTTACTTCCCGCTGTTTTGTTTTCTCAGTAAACCCTTCAAAGTTTACTTTCCGTTTTTATAGTAAACTTTCCGTCATTTCTAACCTTTAGTCATTTTTTTACTCAACCGCCACTTTCTTATGAAAGGCGGCGCTCAGATAGGCATGACAGTCTTGGAGGACAAGCTAAAATACAATTGGCGAGGAAATTTAATCATCGCCTCGCCAATACCACATCCAATATGATATTTTATTCAATATATGTGAATATAAAATTTATCGGCCTCATGGCTGTTCAAATTCTGCTGCATAAAATCCGCAGTTCCATTGTACACAGTTAGTATTTTTCAGGAATCCGAATATTAGACGCGTTAGAAAACTTATATTTTTCTGTCATATGCTTCTTCATACAAACCAAGATATAACAGTAGCAATCCGCTATACCATCTGCAAAGGAATCCGCGTTACCCTGGTTTAATTGCCGGAACGCAGCGATAACTTGTTTATTGAGATGCGAAAGTGTACGCCTCTTGGACGGATAATAAGCAAAATGATGCCCCCATTCAAGAAGATGATTGGTTTCAGATAATATAACATATAAAGGTTCCAGTGTGGTATGTTTTAGTATGGCTTCCAACATATCTGCCAGATAAGCGGAACCGGGAGATGTAAATCTGTCCGCCAACTCGTCCAGCTCATCTCTGGTGAACCGCAAAGCTGCCTCCAAAGCCGCCGGGCGAATCAGCAGGGCCATGAGCTGCAGGGCATGAAGGTAGCGCAATGCCTTTTCTACATATCCGGAATTAAGAGCCAGCCGGTGAATTTTAGTATCATCCGGTTCTATAACAATAGTGCCTTTGCCATTTAATGTTTTTACGAACCCTCTCTGTTCCAGTTCTGACAATGCCTTTCTGACAGTGGATAAAGAGACATTATACTGTCCGGCCAGCTGCTTTTCATATGGAAGATACATGCCAATCGAATATTCTCCAAGGCCGATTTTCAGATTCAGGTCGTCAACAATCTTCGAGTAATAATAATCCTGGCCGCGCATGGGATTCCACGCAAAGGGCACCCCTGTTTGCACAGGACATTCAGGCGTCGTGTCCCATAAATTTTTTAGTGTGCTTTCAATGGAGTCTGTAAGAGCCTGATATATATTTAATAACTGGCGGTGCTTTGCAGACGGATCTTTGCCCTTTAATAGGTCTATAATAACGCTGTTCGCAGGTGCAGGCTTCTGTAAAAAGTGTTTCCTGAAACAGGGGCATTCCTCTATGAAAAATGAAAACTTATTGTAAAGGCCAAATGCAGAATAAAGTTCGCCGAATAAGGGATTTCCCCCTATTCTTAATATATCATATCCCAAATTAGAAGGAATACGCCATCCGCCGGTAAAGCGCCCCAAACGCAGTACCTTCATAGCCTGTTTATAGTGCGGCATAATCTCCACATCGCAGCCCTGCAGGGCAAAAACAAAAAGGGATGGCAGTATTAGCGTAAAGGTCTGATATACCTGCAATATAGCCTGCTTTTGCTTCAAAATTTCAAAAACAGTATTCAATGAATCAGGCGTATCTTTTCCTGAAACAACGATTGGAGCAAGGCGGGGCTGAATCTCAATCAGCCCTTCTTCCCGCAATGCTTCCAAAACATGGTTAATCGTGTATCTGCTTACATGAAACTGCTCGCAATACATCCTTGAAGATAATAAAGAATTTCCAGGAAGTGTCTGGCCCTCCAAAATACGCTGTTTAATTTCGTTATATACAAATGTAAATTTTGTTTCCTGTGGTTTCATATCGTATCTCCTCTGTCTGGATTATATCATGAAGTTCCACACTTGTCAGCATGAAAAGCTGTAACCTATTTGCACTCCTTACCAATATGGGTATTGCACGTTGATAAAGATAACCTTTATAATAAAACCGTAAAATTGGCATGAAAGAGATTACACATTAGGGAGGAATAACGTCAATGGCAGGCAGACAAAAAAATGATACTACGATACAATTTCTGATATACAGCTTCATTGGGCTCCTTATCTTTAGTATTGTTATTTTCAGCATTCTGGGAATTTATATGAGTCAAAAGAGCAGAAAGGCCGTTTACAAAGTTGGAGAGATCTATATGTCCGGAATGAATGAACAAATGTCCCGACACTTTGAAACAGTAATTAAATTGCGTTTTGATCAGGTCAGCGGCATTGTTTCTGTGGTTTCAACAGATAACAACGACAAAGAGGCACTATATGAGGAACTCATTTACAGGGCACAGGTCAGGGATTTTGACTATTTAGCGCTTTGTTCTGCTGAGGGAAATTTCGAAACTCTTTACGGACACCCAATACAGCCGCTCAACCCAGAACCTTTTGTAGAAGCATTATTACAGAGTGAACAGCGAGTTGCCGTAGGTGTTGATTCAGATGAAAAAGAAGTGGTATTATTTGGTGTTGATGCTGCTTATCCTATGCAGAATGGCGATATGAGCACTGGCCTGATAGCAGCGGTGCCGCTGGAATACATCACTGATTTTCTTTCCCTGGAGGATAAAGGGCAGCTGATGTATTACCATATTATCAGACCGGACGGCAGTTTTGTAATACAAAATCCCAACACCGAACTGTGGCCTTTTTTTGAAGAGCTGCAAAAGCATCTTGCTCTTGCAGAAAACGATTCATCTGAAGAAAATTCTATTGATGAATTTGGTATTGCTCTGAAAGATCATAAAAAGTATGCTGCCACATTTGAAGTGAATGGGGAAGAACGGCAAATTTATGGCATACCATTGCCTTATTCTGAATGGTATTTGGTAGCGGTAATGCCTTATGGTATATTGGACGATACCATAAACAGTCTGAGCAGTCAGCGTATGGTCATGACGTTGCTGTCCTGCGCTTCTGTTCTATTCATTTTGACATTGATTTTTCTTCGGTATTACTCCATGACCCGTTCTCAGCTGCATGAACTGGAAAAGGCCCGTCAGACAGCACTTGAGTCCAGCAAGGCCAAAAGTGAATTTTTAGCCAATATGAGCCATGATATCCGTACCCCCATGAATGCAATAGTAGGCATGACCGCCATTGCAACAGCCCACATGGATGACCGGGAACAGGTACAGAGTTGTCTGAGAAAAATCACATTGTCCAGCAAACATCTATTAGGGCTGATTAATGATGTTTTAGATATGTCTAAAATTGAAAGTGGTAAATTGACGTTAACAACCGAGCAGATTTCTTTGCAAGAAGTTACTGAAGGCATTGTTAACATTATGCAGCCACAAGTGAAGGCAAAAAAACAAACCTTTGATATTCATGTTGATAATATATTAACAGAAAATGTATGGTGCGACGGTGTGCGCCTGAATCAGGTATTATTGAACCTCTTGTCGAATGCAACCAAGTATACACCGGAGGGAGGAGCCATACGATTATCTCTTTCTGAAGAAAAATCTCCAAAAGGAGAAAACTATGTCCGAATTCATATCAATGTCAAGGATAATGGAATCGGCATGTCACAGGATTTTCTGAAAAAAATATATGAATCCTATAGCCGGGCAGATGGTGCCAGGGTACATAAAACAGAGGGTGCAGGTTTGGGAATGGCGATTACAAAGTACATTGTAGACGCGATGGAAGGAGGCATTGAGGTTCAAAGTGAAATTGGCAAAGGTACTGAATTCCGTATTACATTTGATTTTGAAAAAGCTGCCGCAATGGAGGTGGATATGGTGCTCCCTTCCTGGAATATGCTGGTGGTTGACGATGACGAGCTATTGTGCAGAACAGCTATGAATGCGCTGAAATCCATTGGTATAAAAGCTGAATGGACATTAAGCGGGGAAAAGGCCATAGATTTGGTAATCCAACACCACAGCAGAAGGGACGATTATCAAATAATCCTGTTAGATTGGAAACTGCCTGGCATGAATGGGATTCAGGTTGCCAGAGAACTACGGCGCAATTTAGGAGATGAAGTACCTATACTGCTTATTTCTGCATACGACTGGAGCGAATTTGAAGCGGAAGCACGGGAGGCGGGTATCAGCGGCTTCATTTCCAAGCCTCTGTTTAAATCCACATTGTTCTATGCGCTGCGCCAATATATGGGAGTTGATACACCAAATAACCGGACATTGAACCAGGGTATGGAGCTGTCCGGGCGCCGCATCCTTCTCGCCGAGGATAATGAACTTAACTGGGAGATTGCAAATGAGCTGTTATCTGATTTGGGAGTGGTATTGGATTGGGCCGAGGATGGCCAGATTTGTCTGGATAAATTCCAAAAGTCACCCAAGGGATATTACGATGCTATTCTCATGGATATAAGGATGCCGCATATGACAGGATATGAGGCCACGAAAGCAATCAGGGGACTGGATCATCCGGATGCCTTATCTGTTCCAATTATTGCTATGAGTGCGGATGCTTTTTCGGATGATATACAGCATTGCCTGGAATGCGGTATGAACGCTCATATTGCAAAGCCTATTGACGTTAAGGAATTGACCCGCATGTTAAAAAGATATTTAATATAGCCCCGTTTACTGCATTTATGTTCCGTCCACAAAAACATTGCAGGCCCTCAGGCTGCAGGAAGAAATAAAGTTTCAATCCCTGCTTTATTAACGCATTGCTGCAGCCTGAATTCATCCGCTGGAATATCCTCCTGGTGCATCAGAGCCCCTGCATATACTTTTCTTCATACTCTGAAATTGATACAGGCCTGCTAAACAAATAGCCCTGCACAGTTTTGACACCATATTCTCTTAGAACCTCAAATTGCTGCCCGTCCTCTATCCCTTCAGCAACTAACTGAATTCCCATTTCACTGCACATTCTTGTCATCATCCCAATTATTATCTGTGCTCTTTTATTTGAAATAATATCTTTTACAAACCCTTTATCTATTTTTAATATATCGAATTTCACTAATGACAGCAGCGCTAAATTTGAACTTTCCACCCCAAAGTCATCCATTGCAACTCTGAATCCAGAATCTCTTATTTGATTGATTCTTGTTACCAATGTGTCCAAATTTGTAAAATTGGCGCTCTCAGTAATCTCTATTTCCAAATAATTTCTTTGAACATGATATTTGTCGCTGATCTCTTCCAATCTTTTTATAAAACGATCGTCCATAAAAGTGAGCTTTGAAAAATTACTGGAGATTGTAACGGCAGACTTCCCCTGCCTGGCCCAGATACTCAGGGTTTTGCATACCTCCTCAAATACATAGTAGTCAATCTTACTGATCAGGTATGTGTCTTCTAAAACTGGAATGAATTTATCTGGTGCTATGATCGTTCCATTTTCATCCCGGTAACGTATCAATGCTTCTGCACCCACCATCCTGCAATCTTCCACATTTATTTTAGGCTGCAAATACACTTTGAAATTATGATTCTCTATTTTTTCGTTTAGCACATCAGGCTCAGCCAAGGAGCGCAGTATGTCATTATTATGCCTGTAGCGGCCAGTTGCATGGTGTCCCTGATAGAACCGCTTTTTATCATCATACATTAATTCATCCGCTTCTTTGATAATATCCTGAATATGAGTGCATTCTTCATTCCATCTGCATCCTATGGCTGCCTGACATTTGCTCTTCTCAAAAGCATTTTTTAACAGCTGAACATTATCGCAAAAGGATTCCTCGGTAATATCCACATAAATTATTACAAACTCATCGCCGCCAATACGGTAAAGGTACTTTGAATCAACGCTGTTTTTCACAATATCAGCGCATTCCTTAATCATCTTATCCCCCGTGTCATGGCCAAAGGAATCATTAATCTCTTTAAGCCCATTAATATCTAAATAGACCACTCCTACAGATTCTTTGCACTCTTTTAATTCAGATACATCCTGTATAAAACGGTTTCTATTGTAAAAAGAAGTTAACCGGTCTATTTGGCTCATCTCAAATAACATTGTTTCATTTTCATTTCGCTGCATGGTCAGAGAAAGAAAATACTGGATAGTCTGCAAAAATGGAACCGCTACTTCAGCCAGGCCCAAATCCTGATTATCCAGGCCTATTGACCCATTTACTTTTCCATTCTTCATCATGGGTACCCATATAATATTTCGTATTCCCTGTTGGACAAGCAGTTCATAGCCCTTCGGGAATGTATCCTTTATTTCTTCAATATCATTAATAACCAGCTTTTTGTGCTTGTCCAACTCATCCAGCCATACTTGATAATCACCGATTGGGATATTCTGTAAATTATCTATTTGTGGCAAAACACCTTCTTTACACCATTCTGCGATGTTAGAATAATACTGGTCATGAAACCGGAAAACATAGGAACGTTCTGCAGAAAACAGTGTTCCTATATATTGCAGAACCTTTGTGATTGCGCTTTGTATGTTGCGATTATTATAAAGTTCCCTTACACATGCAAGGCGTATATCATCTCTTTTCAGTCTTCTTTTTAATTCATTTTTTTCATTATTAGCTTCTGTAATATCAAAAGCAATTTCCATCCGGACTGTGCGTCCATCCCATTCAATCAGGCGGTCTTTCAAAAGATAATGTTTTTTTATTATAGGGTTTGTATACTCCCAGGAATATGTTTCATCCGCTTTAAGCAGCTTATTGGTACAAAAAGGACAGGGTTCTTCAAATCCCTGTAAAACTTTATAGCATTTTATATTCGGCTGGCTGTCGTCAATCTGAAACATTCTCTTTCCCGCTTCATTGACAAACAGCAGTTCATACGTATTTATGTCTGAGACATACATTAATTCTGATATCTCATTCATAGGCGCCATTAACTCCTGGGCTCTTCTTGACAACTGCTCGCTCTTTTTTATATTTTCCTTTTCAGCCTCAATTAATTTTTTCCGGCGCTTTTCCTGGCAAATGGTAAAAACAGAACAGCCAAAAGCCATTAATCCAAATATAATATTGGTGATCACCAGTGACTTTCTTGCATTCTGTACCGTATGCTCCGTATATTCTTCAGCCGTAAACACTGTATCATTGGCTAATCTAAAATAATCTTCACTCAATTCATAAAGCATCTGATTGGAAGGATCTTTCCGATAATTGTATATCTGCGCTTTAATATCTTCCCAGTCATTTTGCATTTCTATTAACATGGTTTGGAATTCTTCGCTATCCAGTTTTATCAGATTTAATTCATCACTCCCGCTTGAAAGTCCTGACAATATGTTATCCAGAAAATAAATCAACTCGTCATCCGGTACATGATTCAATTCCTTTTTAATCAGTCTCTGTGTTGCTCCCCGAACGATACCAATATAATTTATGACCCTGGCATTCCCCTGTAAATCATCCGTTAAATCAAGTGACATATGCGCTGTAAATATAAGAGCTGTGCAAAAAATGATTGGAACAAAAACCCCGCCTAATTTCCTGATTATCCTCCCCATTTAATCCCCCTCCTTTGTACTTTAAAATTTATCGTGTTCCGTATATGCCACATTCCAAAGCGGATATCAGAAAGCAGCGGGATTAAAATAAGCCTTATGGTGTAAAAGTCATTCAGAGATAACATCCGTTTAATGTCTGCTTAGATAAACACTAACTATGATTTTAACCCCTTCGTATAAAACTGTCAAACATTAACAATAATTAACTATACCAACACATCAATTAGTTTTTCTGATTAACCAGTATTTTTCAGGGCGTTTAATAATCATAGAAAAAGCCTCCGGTTAATAACCGAAGGCATACATAAGACAATTCTTTCTTTACTTCTATTCTCCCAAAGCGTTCCGGAAAGCCAGTGCCCTTTCAGTCAGATTTTCAAAATCATGGCTGACTGTCAGTGATTGGTTTACAAGATTGCTCCCTATCCCAAAGCAGGCAACACCGGCGGCAGTAAACTGGCATATATTTTCCGGGGTCACGCCTCCCACTGCTGCCATCGGAATGTGGGATAGTGGACCACGGACCGCCTTTATGTAGGATACTCCTAAAAGTCCTGCTGGAAACAATTTGATGATATCGCCCCCATAATTATACGCATCCACAATCTCAGAAGGCGTAAATGCACCAGGCATGGATATAAGTCCCAGTTCCTTTGTCTTCTCAATCACACTTCTGTCAACATTAGGAGATATGATATACTCTGCACCGCTTCTATAAGCCTCTTCTGCTTCCTCTGCTGTGAGAACCGTACCGGCGCCAATATGCATACGTTCGGACAGGTGTTCCTTCAGCAATGCGATTGAATGGAGCGTCTCCCTTATTCCCTCAGGTCCGCTGTGATCAAAGGTGACTTCCATCATGCAAATTCCGCCGTCTGCCAGAGCCCGTCCCGTATCCAGGATCAGCCCGGATGGGATACCTCTTACAATTGCAACTATTTTTTCCTTCCTAATCATCTGCAGAATCATCTGCTGCCTATTTCTCTCATCCATTATCCTATCCTCCCTAAAAATCTCCATTATAAACAGCTATAAGCAGCGCCCCGTATCCGGAGAGCAGCAATTCTCCCGAATCATACCCTGACACATCAGAGAATGAACCATCTTCCTCAAACAGCCTGGTCAAGGCGCTCCTAAGAGGTTCCTTCCCGGCCACTACCACCTGCATGTCCGGGCTCAGCATGAGCGCGCTACTCTTTTTAACAGCACTTATATCAGAAGAAAGCACTGCTCCCAGCAGGTAACCGGCGCAATCTTTTGGAGATGCGGACAGACATTGGTTCAGAATACGGGTTGTAAATACCGCCCTGGTCAGACTGGTATCCCGTGCTGTCTTAAAGCCCTTCAGCACCATTTCCCAGTTATAATGAGCAGAAGCAAAGGAATGGTTAACCGCATCCGCTATAATGGTATGATTGGTGATGGCTGACAGCAGCTCGCCGGACAAGGTGGTCAGACACCCCGTCAGTCTCCCAGACCGATCCGTAGTCACGAACTTATTGTGCGAACCGGGCAGCGCGAGAAGGACAGCCCCTTTTACCGTGATAAGAGATAGCAAAGCCAGTGCCTCTGTCTCCTCCCCTCTCATAATATCCATGGATTCCAGGGTATCCATATCCACAACATTGGAATTTTTCAGGCCCGGGATGAAATGAATGGGGAGTTCAAACACCTCCGGAATGAGCACAGCTCTCACCGCTGCCGCAAAATCCTCTAATCCTGCAGGAGCCTCTATATGCGGAACCTCTGTAAGTCCTACATTGGAAGTAATCATACCGGATGCATAAACAGATGCAATCTGATGGATTGTCAGATTATTTCTATTTAATAATGTCTGGATGCCTTCACGTATGGCTCCGGCCAGCCTTTTATTGTTACCCTCTACAGCTGTGACTCTGACTCCAATTTCGCTCTTATAAATATCCACGCATGCCTTCTTTTGGTTCCACAGAGCAACTCGGGTGTTCGTTGTTCCGCTGTCAATGGTAATCAGATAGTGTTCCATATATACTGCTGCCTCCTTGTGCATAAATTAAAATACTGAATGGGTCGATAAAATATTAGTGATATATTTGTGATATATTAATTCTATAATACCATTCCGCGCACAATTCTTCCATATTTAAAATCTCACAAAAAATCCATTAAAAAAATGTGCATACTTTACAATTTTCAAAGAAACCGCAAAGAAATATTGTGTTTTTTAAATATTTGTGATATATTTCCCATATACCAGCAGAAAGGAGAGGACGTTGGAAAACAAATCAGACTATGCATATCAGGAACTAAAAAATAGAATTATATCCGGACAGATGCCTCCTCTAAGTGATGTTTCGGAAGAACAGCTCCAAAAGGAACTGGGAGTCAGCAGAACCCCTATCCGCGAGGCCATACAAAAGCTGGAGAAAGAACACTTTGTGATGATTTATCCAAGGCGTGGCACGCTTGTCAGTGACATTACACTGGATTTGATCTACTCCATCTATGAAGTCAGACTGCTGAACGAACCGTTTATTGCCCGTTCAGCCTGCCGCTACATTGTCAATGAATGGATTGATCATATGTACACCTCCTTCTCCACAACATTTCATGAAAAGGAGGGCGAACAGCAGCGGGATTATTACATTGAGTTGGACCGGGAACTTCACAATACCCTGACTAGCCATACCAATAACTTTATGCTGAAGGACATGTTCCGGGTGGTAAATGACCATAACCACAGAATCCGTATCCTTACATCCCAACGCAACATGAATTACCAGAGGTCCATCAATGAGCATCTTGCCATCCTGGAGGCTCTCCGACTCAGAGACGAGAGCCAGCTGGAGAACGCAGTAAGAGAACATATTCTCACTGCCAAGCAGGAAGCCTTTGAATACTACTATTAACAGCGGCCTGCCAGAATTCAGAATTTTGAATAGGAGAATTCCACAGAGATGGTTTCTCCTATACTTTTGCAGAGTCTGATATATTACAAATATATTTGTAATATATATTATTGAAAGGAGAATTCCCAAATGGAGAGAAAACTCATAAAAATCGAGGAACATGACAATGTTGCTGTGGCTGTAGAGTCCATAAAAAGGGGACAGACCGTTATAGCCGGCCAGACTGAGGTTACCGCCCAGGAGGACATCCCCTTCGGACACAAAATCGCTCTCAGAGATATAGAAGCAGAGGAAGCGGTTATTAAATACGGATATGCCATCGGACATGCCTCCTGTCCCATCAAAAAGGGCTCATGGGTACACAGTCATAACCTTGCAACTAACCTGAAAGGCATGCTCACCTACACATATGAGCCTGATATCCCCCGCCCGGCCAATGTTTCCGGTATTTCACGTACATTTCGCGGATACGTCCGCAAGGATGGAAACGTGGGTATACGAAACGAGATTTGGATCATCCCCACTGTATCATGCGTCAATACAACGGTACGGATGCTGGCCGACATGGCGGCCAGGGAATACGGGGAACTCTGTGACGGCATTTATGCCTATCCCCACAATGCAGGGTGTTCCCAGCTCGGTGATGATTTTGAAACAACACAAAAAATCCTGGCCAGCATTGTCCATCATCCCAATGCAGGAGGCGTACTGTTGGTAAGCTTGGGATGCGAAAATAATGATTTAGAACATTTTCTTCCTGTTTTAGGAGAAATTGATGAGAGCCGTGTTAAAATGATGGTGACTCAGGATGTGGAAGGGGACGAACTTGAGTATGGTATGGAGCTGATTCGTGAGCTTGCCCAGGAACTAAGCCAGGACCAACGCGAGGATGTACCTGTGAGCAAACTAAAAATCGCTTTTAAATGCGGCGGTTCCGACGCGTTCTCAGGAGTGACAGCCAATCCCCTCTGCGGACGCATTGCCGACTGCATTACCGCATTGGACGGAAGCGCTGTCCTGACCGAGGTTCCTGAGATGTTTGGCGCTGAGACCATTCTGATGAACCGCTCCGACTCAGACAAAACATTTCATCAGGTAGTGGAACTAATCAATGGATTCAAACAATATTATCTGGATTACGGCCAGCCTGTTTATGAGAATCCTTCTCCCGGGAATAAAAGGGGCGGTATTACCACGCTGGAAGAAAAATCCCTGGGCTGTATACAAAAAGGCGGCAAGGCCATGGTGACAGGCACTCTGCAATATGGGGAGCGTTGTATAAAACCAGGTCTGAACCTTATGACCGGTCCCGGAAATGACAGTGTATCCATAACGGACCTGCTCTCCTGCGGAGCCCAAATCCTGTTCTTCACCACCGGCAGGGGCAATCCCTTGGGCGCAGCTATTCCTACCATAAAAATAGCCTCCAACAATGTTCTTTATGAGCGCAAGGAGAGGTGGATAGATTACAACGCCGGAGCCATACTGGACGGAAAAACGTTTGACGATGCAGCCCATGAGCTTTGGGACCTGATGATACAAACGGCATCCGGTGAACATACAAAAAATGAAATCTACGGATACAGAGAAATCATGATTTTCAAAAACGGTGTACTGCTTTAACACCAGGAGGAGGCACTTATGGCATTAGAGACTAAAAAAGAAGGAAATATAATAACAGAACTGGCTTCCAGTGTAAGACTTCCAAAAATGGTAAAAGTCAAACAGCTTCTGGACCATAGCCATATTGATGTTAATGAGATTCCGGGAATTGTACGCAGTGAACTTGATCGTGAGGAACTGAGGGCCCGAATCAAACCCGGCGCAAGTGTTGCCATAACCTGCGGAAGCCGCGGAGTTGCCAATATAGCAGTAATCATCCGGGCCATTGTGGATTTTGTCAAGGAATGCGGCGGAAGTCCCTTCATATTCCCGGCTATGGGAAGTCATGGCGGAGCCACTGCCCAGGGGCAGCGTGAAATACTGGCCAGTTACCATGTTACAGAGGACACTATGGGATGCCCTATCAAGGCTACCATGGAAGTGGTTCAGGTTGGCGAGACACCTGACGGTATGCCGGTCTATGTAGACCGATACGCATATGAGGCTGACGCCATCATACTATGCGGACGTGTAAAAGCCCATACGGCCTTCAGGGGTCCCTACGAGAGCGGCACCATGAAGATGGCTGTTATTGGTCTTGGGAAACAAAAAGGAGCTGAGACAGTCCATCGCAACGGCTTCTGCGAACTTGGGACCATGCTTCCTGTCATTGGAAGGGTCGTTTTGGAACATGCGCCTGTAATTGGAGCTCTGGCTTTGGTGGAGAATGCCTTTGACCAGACCTGTATCATCAAAGGTATGCTGAAGGAAGAGATATATGAAGAGGAGCCCAAACTGCTAATTGCCTCCAAACAGAGGCTGGGAAAGATTTATTTTGACAACATCGACGTTCTGGTGGTGGACCGGATTGGCAAAGATATCAGCGGAGATGGCATGGACCCCAACATAACAGGACGGTTTGCTGTTCCTTATATTAACGAGGGCATTAAAGTCCAGCACATTGCGGTTCTGGATCTGACAGATGAGACACATGGAAACTGCAACGGACTGGGGCTTGCAGACGTAACAACCAAACGGCTGGTGGATAAAATTGATGTGGACTGTACATATCCAAATGTGGTGACATCCACAGTGCTCTGCACACCTAAAATACCGCTGTTTACCCATTCTGACAAAACATGTATACAGATTGCCCTGCGCACCTGCAATTATATTGACCGCGAACATCCGAGAGTGGTGAGAATAAAAGATACGATGAACTTAGAGGAGATTTACATATCTGAGTCCATGTTAAAGGAAGCGGAAGAATCAAACCATGTAATCGTATCCGGCCCGCCGAAAGACTGGGTTTTTAACGAAGATGGAAATCTTTGGTAATTGTTTTTATTCAGATAATGAACCGTACCGTGGATAGGTACGGTCCACATATAAAATCAACATCTATTGGAGGAGGATATTATGTCAGGTACATTACTTGTCGTTAACTTAATCGTTGCAATCGCTCTGATGATTGCGCTTATACTTATACCCAAACTAAATCCCGCTATCAGCTTAGTCATTGCCAGTATCTATATGGGCGTATCCTGCGGATTGGGTTTTGTCACATCCATTGACACGATTGCCTCTGGTTTTGGCAATATGATGGCCAGCATAGGACTGCCTATCGGCTTTGGAGTGATTCTGGGACAGCTCATGAGCGATACCGGAGCTGCTAAGGTAATTGCAAAAACCATTGTACATTCTGTTCCCAATAAATTTGTACTGTATGCCGTGGCAATAGCCGGATTCATACTGGCTATTCCCGTATTCTTCGATGTAACCTTTATCATACTGATCCCCATTGGCATTGCAGTTGCCAAAGAGGTGAACAAACCTCTGGCCTATGTAGTAGGCGCTCTCACCATCGGAGACGGCATTGCGCAGACTCTGGTGCCTCCTACCCCCAACCCTCTGGCTGCAGCGGATCTGCTGCATTTCAATCTGGGAACCATGGTAATCATGGGCCTGATTATCGGAGCTATCGCAACGGTTGTTTCCGTATTTATCTATACAAAAATACATGATACCGGCTTTTTTAAACCTGAAAAGGATATGAACCCCAACGCGGAACTGTTCAGCGAAGAAAAAGAATTGGAATCAGATAAGCAGCCCTCTTTCCTGGTATCCTTTCTTCCCATACTGATTCCTGTTGTATGTATCCTGACAGGCACAGGGGCTGACGCCATCTATGACGAGACACCTATGGTAGCCCAATTCCTCGGCAATAAGATCATTGCTATCCTGTTGGGAACACTCTGTTCCTATCTGATTGGTTACAAGTATCTGGGACGGGACAAGGTTGAGGCATCCGCAGGAGAGGCATTAAAGCAAGCCGGTATTGTTCTGCTCATAACTGGAGCCGGAGGTTCATTTGGTTCCATCATCTCAGCCACTGACATCGGAAATGCCCTGGTCACAACATTGAGCATCAATAGCGGTTCCGTAATAAAGGTATTGTTCCTGGCTTATTTTATCGGCTGCATATTCCGTATTGCCCAAGGTTCCGGTACAGTAGCCGGTATTACCGCCATGACAATCATGGCGACCATTGCTCCCAGCGTGTCCATCCACCCTGTCTATATCGCACTGGCCGCACTGGCGGGAGGAATCAGTGTGGGACATGTCAATGACAGCGGTTTCTGGGTCGTAAGTAATTTATCGGGATTTACCGTAACCGGCGGTTTGAAAACTTACACTGTAGCACAAATCATCATGTCTATCTCCATTATGATATTAACCCTTTTATTTGCACTGATACTTCCAGGTGCAATTGGGTAATATTATGTAAGTGGGGGTGTCGCAAAATCATCAAAATAGATGATTGAGCGGCACCCTCGCTCTGTATATAGAAAAAAATCAGGAGAAAATCATTTTCGATCGACTTTCTCCTGATTTTGGGTATACTTTAATAAGCATACGGCTTTTCTTGTATTTATGCACTCGCTTTTAGATCAAACAAATAGCTTCCAGTCCGCTCATTCTGGATTTTTCTATGTAGGGGCAGCCGGTGCAGTCCTCACATTCGTATACTGTCACCTCAGACTCATACCCACTTTTGCTGCGCTGCTTTTTCAGGCAGATCACCCGCAGTTCCTTTTAAAACTCCTTTTTTCCATTTTTCATAGGTTTGATGTATGGCTGCTGCCCCTCCTCCCGCAGATAGCTGTACCCTTCTTCACTTTCATATCCTGAATCAGCGGTAACACTCGGATAGTTAAAACCTAGAAACCGGAACGGAACCGGGCAATGGTACTGTGATCCGGCGCTTTTTGTCCGGCTAACAACCACATGAAGTTGGTAGGCCTGATAAAGCTTTGTATAGTCTAAATCCTCCAATTCGTGGCTCAGCAGTCAGACCAAATCATCGTTCGGAACCAGCCCTTCCAAACTTAATGGCAAAACCAGTTGATACGTGCGGCCAAGTTCGGTATAATCTTTAGTAGTGTAATTATTTATTCGCGTACTTAATTATACTACGGATGGCGGACTCTTCGGAGCCCGCTTTTCTGTTTTTATACAGAAAAGGAGCTGTTGCTCCAGTAGATTATTTATCTACTTTTGCGACACCCCTATCTATTCTTTGCACATATGGTTTAGAAACAATTCTCACATTCTGTAGATAACCACTCCTTTTCATGCTATACTAATTTACATATAATGATTGACGCGAAATGAGGTGCCCTGCATGAAAGGCAATATGGAACGGTATCAGGTTGTCTACAGTGTTTTAAAAACACACATTCAGTTTGGAATCTATGGGTTTGGTGATGTTCTGCCTTCCATCGAAAACGCCGCCGCTGATTTCTTTGTCTCCGTTGATACGATGCGCGCGGCTTATCAGCAGCTGCAGCGGGATGGCTTGGTCACCATTTCCACAAATATAGGGACTACGGTAGTCAGGAATTACGGAAAAGAAGAAATTGAACAGAATATTCAGATGTTCTATGCGCAGAGGAAAAACATCCTGATTGATTTAAGTAAATCCCTGCGCCCGCTACTGGGCCATGCCCAATGGATTGGTTTTAAAAACATTCCTGCTGAGATTTACGGCAATCTCCGCCAGCTTGAAGACAGCCATTCACTGCCCCAGACAACCACGTTTGAACATGTTGTCCGGGCTTACACTGCGCTAGGGAACAATCTGCTTTTCCGGCTTGTCTGGCAGATTTTCATGTTCTGTGAAAACCCATTCTTTAATATGCGGGATAATCCATGGCGTACCTTTATAATCAAAGATTTTCTCCCGCGTTCTTGGGATTGCTGTATAAAACAGGACTGGGATTGCCTGCGGGAATTGGTTTATGCTTCTCAGGACAGCCTGTCTCTGGCACTGTGCCGGTTTTATGATGAAAAAATCACGATGCCTCCGCCGGAACAGGAAGTCGCATTTCAGTGGAATTCTTATAATAAGGCATCCCAGATCTGCTATTCGCTGGCTATGGATTTACTTGTTTCAATCAACAATGGCGTGTACCCTGCTGATACCCTTCTTCCTTCTCTCAACAAATTGTCCCAAGAGAAACAGGTCTCAGTGAGCACAGTCCGCAGGGCGCTTTCCCTGCTAAACGGCGTTGGGGCAACAAAATCCGCCAAACGGATTGGCACAAGAGTCCTCCCTTCACATGAGATTGTAAAAAACTGCGACTTTAAAAACCCTGCCGTCCGCAAACGGCTCCTGGATATGGCGCAGAGCCTGCAGTTTCTCACCTTATCCTGCCGGGACGTGGCCGAAGGCACCATACAGGCCTTGACAGAGGACGGCCTGCAAACATGCAGAAAACGTTTGGCTGCTTTAAAGAATAGTCAGCAGTATGAATTAATCGGCTACGCTACACTGGAGCTTCTTAAATGCTTTGCCCCTTATAAGGCCATTCGTACTGTCTACAAAGAGCTGCTTCAGCTGCTCTTTTGGGGATATTCCCTGAAAGACATATGGAAAACGGATGAGGGCAGAATCCACTACTATCTTTCCTGTTTTGAGGAATTTGACCTTTTCCTGGCCGAAAAAGATGCCGCTGGTTTTTCCATGAAATTAGAGGAGCTAATGGCCGGGGAGTTTCATTTTACAATAGAAATTATGATTTCACAGGGAATTCATGAAGCAAAAAAGCTTTTGGTTATTGGTATATGATGTAAACGTCAGAACGAAATGCTTCTGTACCTACAAAACTGCAGACAATACGTCTGCAAGCACATCCATATCAATGGGCTTACCGACATGTGCATTCATACCGGATTCCAGCGCTGCATGCACATCGTCCGAAAATGTGTTGGCGGACATTGCTATAATCCGAATACTCCCTGCCTGCGGATGCGTGGATTTACGGATGCGCCTGGCAGCCTCATATCCATTCATGACCGGCATCTGGATATCCATGAGAATCGCATCAAAATAACCGGGGTCCTTCTCTTCAAACGCCTTTACCCCCTCCGCTCCGTCGGGAGCGCATTCCACAGCCGCTCCGGATACCTCCAGCAGCTGAGAGGCAATCTCACAGTTTAACTCATTGTCTTCCACCAGAAGAAAACGCCTGCCTGTGAAAATATTTCGGGAGTCCCGTGGGCCAGTCCGGCCGCAAAGCTCGTCATCTGCTTCCTTGGAAAGCGGAAGCTCTACCTCCACGGTAAATACAGAACCTTCCCCCAAACGGCTTTCCACATAAATCTGGCCCCCCATCGCCGCTATGATATTTTTAGAGATAACAAGACCCAGTCCGGTTCCCTCCGCCTGATTTTGATGCCGGCTTCTCTCCCTTTCAAAGGGCAGAAAGAGTTTTGGCAGAAATTCAGGGCTGATGCCGATGCCTGTATCAGCTACTGCAATCCGGTAAACGGCATGGCCTGAATGCTTCTGCGGCAGTTCTTTAACCGTTAACGTAATGGTTCCATTTTCAGGTGTAAACTTACCGGCATTGGAAAGCAGGTTTAACAAGACCTGGTTAAACCTCAGGGAATCACCCAGCAGATATTCATGGCGGATATCCTTTGTTTCTGTCACAAAGACCTGGTTTTTTGCCTGGTACTGCGGGTTTACAATCGCAATATTCCTTTGAATCAGCTCCGTAAGGGAAAATGATTCCGAAGTGAGGACCAGCTTGCCGCTTTCGATTTTTGACATATCCAGTACATCGTTAATCAACTCTAACAAATGTTTCGAAGAAATTCCTATCTTATACAGACAGTCCTTTACCTTTTCGCGGTCCTCAATGTGAATCTCCGCCAGCTTTGTCATTCCAACGATTGCATTCATAGGTGTCCGTATATCATGGGACATGTTGGACAGGAACACGCTTTTCGATGCATTGGCATGTTCGGCTGCGGCAACCGCGGCATTTAAATTTTCCCGTATCTGTCTGTCGTGGGTTACATCTGTAACGGCAAATATGTACTTTAGTTCCCCCAGCAGTTTTACAGGCAGGGCAGCAATTTGAATCCACATTTGTCTGGACAGCAGATCGTTATACACCGGAATTGTTTTTACTGTTTTCTCATCAATCCGCTCTTTTAAGACACTGCATAGCGTCTCATAAAAGCTGCCAGAACACCGGCCACAGTCTTCTCCAAGATTCTGCGGTTTGATGCCCAGTATCTTCTCTGCATTTTCAAATGCATACTCTACCTGGCCGGTATGCCCGTCCACTATAAAAATAGCGGTATCAATGTTTTGCGCAATCGCCTCATTGATATTTTGAACGTACCGTTCGTAGTCCCTTCTTTTTTTATTGCGCAGCAGAAAAAACGCAGCAATAACAGCAACTGAAAATACGATTGCCGCGGTTATGATAAAAGCCATTTTCATGGTGTGCATGATAATTGCCGTACCGTCTTTTTCCACCATGCTCAGGGGAATAACCGATACATAATACCAGTTTTGCTTCTGCATAAGAGGCATAAAGGTAAGAAACTGTTTCTCTCCCTCAAAGTCAAATACCGCCGTACCGCTGGCCTGGGACCGCAGGGCCGCTGAAAATTTCCGGATGGATTCTTCATCATTTTCCCCATCCTTTAAGACATCCTGAATCGTACTATATATCTGGAGATAGCTGAAACGGACCGGGGCCAGCACAATCGAACCGTTATCATCCAATACATAGCTGTAACCGGCATCATTGTATGTAGAACCGTGGTAAGCATTCTGCAGTAATTCCACAGGATATGCTTCATAGAGACCGCCCACCACTTTGCCGTCTCTATAAATCGGTATTTGAAACATTATCTGACGTCTTCCTAATTCTCCCAGAAATACATCCGTAATTCCCTCGTTCCCCTGCAGCGCTTCGGTGAATAGTTCCTTCTTATCCGCGAAGTTCTTATTCATCCCCCCTGTGTCCTGATAGGTTCCATTCGTATCAATAATCCACATGCGGGCCGCCCCGTGCTTTTCTTTATAATCTTCCAGTAATTCCGGGTAGGCAAACAAATCATCAAAGGCCCCAAGATTTGCGGCAAAGGACTGAAGGGACAGCAGCTCTGAATGTATCTTTTCATCCAGAAACTGTGCTTTGCTGACGGTCAGCTCCGTAATACTCTTGGTCGTCGTATTCCGCACCAGTTTTCGAACAGACTGTACGCTCATCAGGCTTACAGCCGTCATGGCTCCAATCGCCAGTAAGAGACAGAGGCAGCTAATATAAATTAAATACTTATACGTTTTTCTTCCTTCTTTTATTTTCAAGGGTGTTTCTCCTGTTTATCATATGCAGAAATCTGTTCCAGCTGGATTTTATTGTATTCCTCTGTGGCCTCCACAGCTGTCCTTCCATTAAACATTTCAAGACATAATTCCCGCACAACATCCCAACTGCCAAACTTCAAGTGCATATCCTCTGCCGGAATCCTGATTCCTGATACATATGTATCATATGCAGGCCGCATCTTCTCATTGCTCAGCGTAAAATCCGAGCTTTTATAAACGGGCAGAATAATCGTTCCATTTTCCATACTCTCTTTATAATACTCGCTGGACAGATATGACACAAACTCCATGGCCTCGTCCAGATTATCACTGTCCGGATTAACGCAGAGGCGGGAAACTACAGTAATCAGCAATGCCGTTCCTCCCGGAACGGGAATTCCCTGTACATGATAATCGGGCGGGGGATTTGCCTCTTCCACCAAAGGGATATATTCCAGGGGCCCAAAATAAAATGCGGTCATACCGGAAGTGAAATCAGAAATATCCTTCTCTCCCGCGCGCAGTGCATCCGCGGCATCCCCATCCACCCCATCCCCATACCAACCGTTCTCCACAGAGGTTTGAAATGCCTCAAATCCCTCCACCATATAATCCCCAATCTGCTCTTCCCCGGAATTCAGCAATTCAAGGTGTTTTTGGATATCCGGGCCGTCATAGAGTTTATATAATCCGTTGGCGATAGTGGGTACAGCCGTAGCATGCCAGCGGCTAAGGCTGATCGGCGTCCCTCCATGCGCCTTTATCTCAGTACAGCAAACTTTAAATTCTTCCAGATTGTCCGGCGCTTCCAGTCCATACCGCTCTAACACATCCATATTGACAAATAATGCATATGCCGTCATATTCATTGGAATGCAATATACCGTATCCCCGATGACCGCCTCCTCCCTGGCGCTGTCGTTTAACTTCTGAAACGCTTCCAGAGAAGACAAATCCTGGAAATACCCATTATGCGCAAGGGTCTTTACACTGTCCTCATTGACAATAAAAATATCATCGCCCTTTCCGGTTCTTAACCGTTCCTCAAGATACTCATTATAGCCGTCCGCAGTCGCGATGCCCTCAAATACAACATGAACATCATGGCTTTTATTGTATTTGTCAATTAACCTTCTGTATGATACGGCTCCGCTGGATTTTCCTTCCACAGGAGCAAAAAAGGTCAGCGTCTTTCCCTGAGGCAGATCCCTCTGCGCCTTCGGCTCCACAATATTCACCTCATTCCCGGAACCAGGGAAACGGTGACAGCCGCTCAAGCTCCCAATGCAGAGAACCAGTGCGGAAAAGAAGAGATTATAACTGCGTTTTATCATGTACCAGTTCTCCTTATACCAGCAGCTTATCCAAAGTTTTCATGAGAGCGGACATATCAATGGGCTTTGCCACATGCGCATCCATACCTGCCTTCATAGCCTCCTGTATATCCTCCGCAAAAGCATTGGCTGTCATCGCAATGATAGGCATATGGCGGCCTGTTTTTTGTTCCAGATTTCGAATGGCACGTGCTGCCTCATAACCATTCATCTCCGGCATCTGAATATCCATCAGTACAGCGTCATAGGTGCCGTAAGCCGCGCTCTGGAATTCGTTCAGCACCTGGACGCCGTTTGTTTTCACAACAGTTCTTACACCCTGTAACAATAACAGCTCGCTAAGGACTTCCGCATTAATCTCATTATCTTCTGCCACCAGCAGGCAGCGGCCTGTAAGCCTGTCTGCCCCGGACGGTGTTGAAACTCCCGTTTTATCCCCAGATTCCCCTCTATTGTCTTCCGGGGCAATTCTGTACTCCATCTCCACTCTGAAGGTAGTTCCTGCCCGTTCCCGGCTCTCCACAAGAAGTTCGCCGCCCATAAGCTCTATCAGTCCCTTTGTTATGCTGAGTCCAAGACCGCTTCCCTCGACATGTTCCGTATTCCGGTTCCGCGTAAAGGGCTCGAATAGATGGGACAAAAACGACTCGGGCATACCAATTCCTGTATCACGAATCGTGAAGCAGTACCGGACATATCCCGGTCCCTTGATCGTGGGGAGTTCCTCGGTCAGGAATGTTACCGTCCCGCCATCAGGCGTAAATTTAACCGCATTCCCCAGTATGTTAATTAATATCTGGTTGATACGAAGGGCATCCCCGTAAAAGTATGGATGTATAATATTGGAAGTCCTCACATCAAATTGCAGCCCTGCTTCCTGTGCCTGCTGTCCTATGATAGAATACAGCTGTTCCAGCAAGTCTGAAAGAAATACCTTGTCATTGTTTAACGTAATCTTGGACTGCTCGATTTTACTCATATCCAGAATATCATTGATCAGGCTCAACAGGTGTCGGGAAGAGAGAGTGATTTTGCGAAGGCAATTTTCCACCTTCTCCCGCTCGTCCAGATGCGCCCTGGCCAGTGTCGTCATACCCATAATTGCATTCATCGGCGTCCTGATATCATGGCTCATGGAGGAGAGGAAGTCGCTTTTGGCCCGGTTGGCCTCCTCTGCCAGCGCCAGCGCCTGCTCCAATGTTTCCTTGCTCCGGCGCTCCGCAGTCATCGTCTCTGTCACATCCTGACGCACAATACAGATCATCTTATGGTCCCCGTCCCCCCAGAGTATATTAATCTGCTTATACCGGATCTGATTCTCCTCCAGATAGGGAAGGACAAAATCATATCCTCCTGGTCTTTCCTCCAGGCGGGCAAGCATGTTCTGTAATCCAAAGCATCGTTCAACCTCCTCTTCCCCTCCTTTCGGAGCGTATTTTTTCTTAATATCCGCAAGCCAGCTGTCAATGCTGGCCCGCCTGGGTTCCAGGACCTGAAGCACCGCCTGATGCGTATACAGGGTAATGTGCCGGCTTCCCAGGTGAATGATTCCCAGCATCTCAAATGTATAGGCCACCACATTCAGCAACCCTTGCTGTTCCCTTACAGAATCCGTAATATCAGCTCTGGCCAGGCAGACCCGGCCCAGCCGCAGGTCCGTGGCGGAAACAGTCAGCTTCTTCGTCTGGATTTCTCCCGCCTCACCCAATATAGAATAGGATAGAGAATAGGGATCCTCCTGCTTAAGCCGCTCCAGTATATATTCCGGCTCCAGCATTTTCATTATTCGCGGCCTGTCCTTGGGAACCAGCTGTCTTTCCATCATGTATGCCAGGCGTTCTGAGTGGCGCCCTGATTTTGCACAGAGGTCGTCTTTTGTAAATCTTCCGCTCAAAATCGTACAGAAGTCATGAAACAGGTCCACATCCGCGATTAAATCATATCCTGAAGTAGAGAGCTTCTTCAAATTCCGTTCCGCAATGGTCTGCTCTGTTATATCATAAACGGTCAGGATTCCAGTGATATCTCCCGTGTCAGGTTCTTCCACCAGGTTTACCTTAAATTTCACGTAACGGCCTCTCACATCCTTTGGCAGCCTGATAAAACAGTCCAGCTCCAATTCCCGTTTGCCAGCCTGAAAAGCAGCCCGGGTAGGCTCGTTAAGAAAACGATTCATATAATCCCGCCGCTCTTTTTCATCCAGAATTAAAGTAGATATGCCTGTGAAAAATGCATCCCTCTCCGTTCCAAAGCATTCCAGAAGGCCAGAGTCCGTATAATCACTGATTTCCGTAATCTGGCTTCTGGTAATATTACAGTGCCCCACAATCAAGGCATTTGGTCCTGGTGTCCGGTAATGCTGCAGAATCAATTCTCTGTATTGACGGCGAATCTGCTCCTGCTCCTTAAACTCCACGGTCAAGTCGCGGTAGCTGGCATAGAGAATCACCTCGCCCTCCCCGCGCCGGAGCATGGAAGTCATATTCTTAATCCAGATATATTCCCCATCTCCCCTTTTTATCCGGTATGTAAATTCCCGTTGTTCCTCACCGCTGGCCATAAAGTCGGATAATTCCGCATTCAGCTGTTCTACATCGTCCGGATGTACGGCTGCCATGCCGTCCTCACCGTATGATTTCCACACCTGGTCCATTGACATACCGCTCAGCATGGCATAACCGTCTGAAAAATACTCCGGCGTCTTACGCCCATCTTTTTCAATCCGAACTACTGCCACACCTCCCGGCAGCTTTCTGACCAGTGTCTGAAAGTATTGCTCTATGTGCTCTTTCTCTTTTTGGGCTTTCACTTCCTCGGTGACATCCCGCACATATTTCAGATAAGCCGGAATACCATTCCAAAGAGTTTCCCGGAAACGGGTACTGTAAAAACGGCCGTTTTCATGGTAATCCATGCCGTGGGCAGCACCATCCGGCTTATGACTCTTCAGCGTGCAGAATTCACATGGCTGATTTTTTCCATACAGGGCAGCATAGCATTTCTGCCCTATACAATCCGCTCCCTGACAGAGAAACCCGGCGGATTCACTGGTGTAGATCAATTCATAGGATTCCTTGTCAATGACATAAACACGCTCCGCAGTGTCATTGGCAATACTGCGGAACAGAATGGCGTCTTCAGACATTCCGGTGAAAACAGCATAAAACCGCATCGTGTCTGCTTTCGGTCCAATCCTGCGGCCGCTTATGTGAATCCACACCAGATGCCCGTCCTTATGCCGGATCCGGCAGGAAATATCCATGACCCGTCCGCTATCGACCGCACTGCGCGCTGCCGATAGCACCCTTCCCCGATCTGCCTCATATATTATGTCAATGGTGTTCCCTTTTACCAGCTCATTATACTCGCTTCTGGTATGCCCGGAAAGGGCAAGCAGGCCATCGGAAACAAAGTCCGGCACCGCCTTTTTTCCTTGAATCTCATAGCTGACTATTCCCCCCGGAATGGAATTAACCAAGTGCTCCATTTTCATCCTGGTGTCTTTCAGCTCTGTTTCCAGATGGACACAGTCATTTGGGTAAATACACAAACCACATGGAACACTGCACAGTGTCCGGTCCGGGCCTTCCGAACGGTTCCGGTACCGCTCCGTCTTCGTCTGAGCCCCGGTCACATCCACAATATACTCAATATGGGCCCGTGTTTCCTCCCAGTCAATCATCTTGCTGCTCACCTGGTAAATCTTCCGGGTAACCGGATCCATATAATTGCACACAGTAAACTCTGAAGAATTCGGTTCCTCATACTGGCAGAAGGGGCATGGACGACAGCGCCCGGCCGCTTCATAGCAGGTTATACCCGGACGGTAATCCTTCTTCAAAAAGAGTTTGCGGGCACGCTCATTGGCATAGAGCAGAACACGGCTTTCTGCCGAACAAACGATGATAGATGCCGGAGCGTTGTTCAATACGGATGCCACTAGTTCTGATGAACTTCCATGAAATGGATTTTGAGACATACACTTATCCTCCTCTCCGGTTCAGTCACCGCTTATTTCCCTGCCTAACCCGGCCCCACAGTTTTAATGATAGATGTAAGCATGGTCCTGATTCACATTTTCCGAACCGTCAATCTTAAACCGGCCCACAAGTTCTTTCAACATTTGCGCCTGCCCGCTGAGTTCTTCGCTTGCTGCTGCTGATTCTTCGGAAGTCGCGGAGTTATTCTGCACCACATAGGAAATCTGATCGATTTCCTGTGTGACCTGTACAATAGAACCCGCCTGATGTTGAGCCGCCTCATCAATTTTATCTACCGTATTCAGAACTTCATTTGTGCTTTCTACGACATTATGCAGGGATTCTGCTGTAATATTAGCGATTTTTCTCCCCTTTTCCACAGCCTGAACCGTACCGTCAATGAGATCCGATGTACGTTTGGCCGCGTCCGTTGATTTCCCGGCCAGCCTGCGGACCTCACCTGCAACCACGGCAAAACCTTTTCCGGATTCCCCGGCGTGCGCAGCTTCCACAGCGGCATTGAGCGCCAGTATATTGGTCTGAAATGCAATCTCTTCAATCGTATTATTAATGGCCCTGATCTGTTCCGTCTTGGCGCCGATTTCCCCCATTGCCAGGAGCATTTCTTCCATCTGCCGGTTACTGACCGCCACCTGTTCCCCGGCTTTGGCAGTCAGGCGGCGCGCGGCTTCCATATTGGCAGCTGTCTCTCGCACCTGGAATGATATCTCGTTTATGGCAGCCGCAAGTTCCTCAATAGAACCGGCCTGATCCGCAGCTCCCTCTGAAAAGGTCTGGGCGCTGTCAGACACCTGGGCAGACCCGCTGAATACCTGATCGGCAGACAGGTTAATTTCATTAAGTGTATTTGACAGACTTTCTCTGATATTTATGAGCGCATTTTTTATAGAAACATAATCGCCCGTATATTCCGCCCGCGGGGCAACCGTAAAGTCGCCATTACTCATGGCTCCCAGCTGTTGGCCAATATCCTTGATAACCGCTTTCATACTGCCGCTCATCTCCCGGAACATCTCAGCCAACGTCCCCACCTCATCTTTTGAATAATAGTCAATCTCAATATTCAAAGCTCCCGCTGCAAGTTTTTTTGCTGCATCTGTGAGCTGCGAAATCGGCCGGCTGACAGCTCTGGACAGCACGGTGGTAACTCCCATACACAGGACCACCATAACCACCAGCAGAACGATCAGCATCACCGTGGCATTTTCTAACGCTATTCCTGCATCCTCATTAAACTCCAAAGCTTTATCTAATGCAAAATCCACAATTTCCTGAGATGTTTCTATTCCTGATTTCATAGCCGTTCTGAAATCAATATCTGCGCTGTTCTTGGCTTCCTCTATTTTTCCACCGGCAACAAGCCGGTTAATTTCCTTCCCCGCCGCCTCAATTTCGTCCAGGCTTTGGTACATATCCAGAATCAACTGCTGGTCACCAAGAAATCGTTTCTCCACAAGGGCAAGATTTGCTTTGGCCCTGCCGCTGGAGGCTAATACGGAATCAAAATAAGAAGGGTCCTCATACAGCACCATGCCACGTATTTCCCGTCCCATATTTTGTATTTCTTTCTGCAGCATAATACTCTGGGTGGATACAGTAAAAGGGCTTTGATAAAGCCTGTTAACAAGTCCTCCAATGTCATGCAGGCTTACAATTGCAATAATCATCATAGCCGCGGATATGGCCACCATAATTCCCAGCCCCAGGATTAATTTTTTCGACAGCTCCAGATTCTTTAACATTTACTTCATCCTCCCCTGAACCATGCCGTGGCTCTTTCATTCTCACCGATTACCCAGGTATATTCTTTGTTCATATGCCAATTAATTGAATCAAGTATAACAAAGATTGACAAATATATCAATCTTTTAAGACAATTCATTTTGCCGGAAATTATGTGTGCTGAGTCCGCATGTGACCAGCATATCCCGGGGCGGCGCTTCTGCATCCCGGCCTTGGATTTCAGGCTGCATATAACACCCTGCGTTTTCTCTGTTCCTGTTTACTTCGGACGCCCCTGTTCCAGGGCGGCATTACAGGTCTCATCAATTGCTTTCGCAACCTCTTCCGGGCTTTTTGTCCCTTTGAGCAGATCCTGGATATTGAGATAGAAAACATCCCGGACCCCCTGCCAGTTCAGGTTGTCCAGGCGGACAACAGTAGTCAGGTTGGGGGAATTCTCGCTATAAGCCTTCAGCATCCAAATCTCATCCTCATATTTGTCCATAACCGATTGATTGACCGGCAGGGTCCCCAACGTATATTTCATCAATTCCTCATCTGTATAGATATAGCGGACAAAATCCTTTGCCGCCTGAACTTTTTTGTATCTCCGTTATCAAACACACAGAAACCATTAGTAGTAGCGACAACGTAGCCTCTGCCGTCCAGGCTGGGAAAATTGACAGGGAACACCTCCATGCCTCGGTCGCGGTAATCCCACAAATTCGTCAGGTTAGACATACAGATTGCCATCTGTCCGTTATAAAACAGATTTATCACATCTACAAATTCGATATTTTCCGCATTCTCAGGCACATACCCCTGTTCATCCAGGGACTTTAGCCAGGTAAGCGCCGCAATACCCTCCGGCGTATTTACGGCAAAATTTCCATTTTCATCATACAGGCTTCCGCCCATCGCCTGGAGCAGGGTCATAATATGGCTGTCTCCCTGATCGTTCAGGGCATACATCATAAAAACATAGGTGGTCTCGTCTGTAATAGACTCCTTCAATTCTGCAAACACCGTATTAAAGTCCTCGGTAGACCAGTGGGCAATGGTATCCTGTTCCGGAATAAATTCCTCCAGGCCCGCTTCCTCCATCATCTTCTTGTTGACAGCCAGCGTATTGTGCAGCTGCTGATAAGGCAGCACATAAACATGCCCTTTATAGGAGTTCTGCCTCCAAAGCGTCTCACTGATATCGGACCGCAGCCCGTCATCAATGATATCATCCAGAGGAACAAGCCACCCTTGTTCTGCCCAGGCAGAGGTGTTCCAGGAACCGGCATAAAATATATCAGCGGCGTCCTCTGTGCCAATTTTATCCAGCAGCTGCTCTTTTTCATCCGTATAATTATAGCGGTTTATCTCAAAGTTCACATCAAAAGCGGTATATTGGGCGCTGAACCGCTCTGCTGCCACCTCCATCATCTCACTTATCTCTGCTTCCCCCACCCCCGGCACGCTGCCCAGCCCGATAGGCGGTGTTGCAATTCTAAGGGTGATCGATTCCGGGCGTTCATCTGCAGGCTTCCCGGAACTGCATCCCGTCATGGAAAAGCAGGCGGCAAAGATTAAAAACATACACAGCAAACTCTTTTTCATATCTGTTCTCCTTTTTCTATGCGGCTGATTTTGTCAATCAACGCAGCCACGTCCAGAGGTTTTGTGACTGCATCGTTCATGCCCGCCGCCAGTGCTCTATCAAGATCCTCCTGGAACGCATTTGCAGTTACTGCAATAATCGTGATTGTTTTAGCGTCAGGGTGGCTGCTTTGCCGGATACGCCGGGCAGCCTCATATCCGTCCATCTCCGGCATCTGGATATCCATTAAGATCAAGTCAAAAAAACCTGCTTCGCAGGCTTCAAAAATATCCACCGCCTCTTTTCCGTTGACAGCCTCCGTCAGAATGCATCCCTCGTTTTCCAAAACGGTTGTGACAATCATCCGGTTCAGTTCGTTGTCCTCTGCCACTAAAATATGCTTATCCCTGATGGAAACGGCAGTCTCTCTGCCTCCTCTTTCCCTCAAAATATCCCTTTCTTTTGAAATAGGGAAGGGAATTGTAATTGTAAAGGCAGTGCCCTGTTCCGGCTTGCTTTCCACGGAAATGCTTCCCTGCATCTTTTCCACTAAAGTTTTACTGATGGTAGTTCCAAGCCCTGTTCCATTTTTATAAATTTTCCGGTTCTCCTGCTCAAATGGCAGCCAGATACGCGTCAAAAATTCCGGACTCATACCACAGCCATTGTCTGCAATCACAAATGTGGTAACTGCTGTCCCATTTTTCAAAGTCTGTATTGCGTTTAATGAGACTTTTCCGCCCTCTGGTGTAAACTTAATCGCATTTCCCAGAATATTCATCAAAATTTGTTTGATGCGGATTGGATCGCCTGCAATCCACTTTTGTTTGATTCCTTGTGTATTCACGGTAAAATCAATTTGCTTATGACGTGCCTGGGTCTCCAGAAGCGTTTCAACTTCAGATAAAAGCCCGTTCAAATCTATATTACGGCATATAAGCTCCAATTGCCCGCTTTCAATTTTGGACATATCCAGGACGTCATTGATGATGTCCTTTAAAAAAGCGGTCGAAGCAACTGTTTTTTGCAGGTACTCTGTCAATTTTTCTTTGTCATCCATGTTCTCCTGCATCAGATAACAAAGGCCGGAAATACCGTTAAGGGGGGTTCGTATCTCATGACTCATATTAGCCAGAAAGCTTGTCTTTGTCTGCTCTACGATACGAAGGGTCTTAACCTCATCTATTTTACGATAGATAAAAATCACAACGAATAAACACACAATCCCGATCAACACAAAAAACACAAGGGACTGCATCAACAGACGCTGTACCTGATCGGTCGTAACCTTGTCTGAAAGCTGGACCACAAGATTCCATCCGGAATGATAGTCGTCCTTCAAAGGCTCAATCAGCGTATAAAAGCTCTCACCATCCACGGAAAACCGAAACAGCTGCTGCTCCCCATTCTGTATACCGGATTGGATTCCCTCTCTTGTACAGCCTTCCTGAAGTTGAGTACTTTCTAAAAAATTGAGATAATTGTTGGAAATATTGCTGTCATAGACTGTACTGGAGGTGATGATTTCACCGTTAGACTGCATAACTACGGTCACGCCCATCTGATCAAAACTTTCCAACCGCATCTGTTCAGAGATGGCAGAAATAGGAACCAGGCCAACCATTCCAGCCACAGACTCTTCACCGCATCTGACAGGTTCAGACAAGCGCACGCCATAAACAACATATTCGCCCCAATGTTCCCGGGAGCTTTCGCGGAAAATCCCCGCAAAGGGGGCTTCTGAATTTAAGTAATCATCTTTCCACGCCATATCTTCAAGGCTGGTTTTCAGTGCAGTGTGGGAGTATACGACTCCCTGCTCCGTAACCAGATATAATCTCCGGAATGTTCCGGAAACCACGTTGAGCTTTAAGTCTTCAAACGCCTCGTCCATCGTGTATTCCCTGGCTGCATCCACACGGTTCGTAATTGTTGTAAGTGCAAGCCATTTACCGGACATTTGATTCAGCATATTCTGCCGGTCATGGTCGGCAATCTGCTTCATGAAAGACAGCGTTGTTGCATAAATGACATTACGGACGCTTTTCTGATAAATCCAATAACCCACAGAAAGAAAACAGAGAACAGAAATAATTAATATACTCAGCGGGAGAATCTTCACTTTTTTCTGATTCACAGGTTTATGCTCCTATCCTTAGTAATTTCAAAACATAATAAGCTATCTATTTTTATTGGCTCTTTCCCCCTATTCGATTATACTCCCGGGCAATATCCTCCAAAGAAAATGGTTTTCCAATATGAGCATCCATTCCGCTGTTCAGGCACCGCTTCCTATCCTCCTCCAATACATTAGCCGTCATAGCTATAATCCGGACTGTCTTTGCATCTGCCCTGGACAACGTCCGGATTTTCTTGGTTGCATCACAACCGTCCATTTCAGGCATCTGCACATCCATGAGAATCAGGTCAAAAAATCCCACTTGGGAAGAATCAAACTGTTTTATAGCTTCCTTGCCATTGCAGGCCGTGCATATATGTGCTCCGGCATTTTCCAACAGCCCCGCAGCAATTTCCAGGTTAATTTCATTGTCTTCCGCAACCAGAATATTCATTCCGTCAAAGCTGGCAAGCTGTTCCCCTGTTTTTTCAGCTATAGCCCCTGACTCTAATTCGTGCAGAAGCCGCTCAACATCCGATTGAAAGGCTGGACAGACAAGCATTCCATCGGCATTTGTCTGATGAACCACCTCATTCAATTCATCCTTGTCATAACCGTTAATCACAATCCGGGGCGCACTTCCCACTGCTGCCTGCCGGATTTCCTCCACAAGCTGAATCATCTCCGATGAAACGTTCCACCAGATAATGCAGAGCGCCAATGGGCAGCCTTTCTTACAGATATCATCCGCCATCAAGACCGCCGTCTCCCTGGAGGAGGCTGTTTTTACGTTAAAGCCATTCTGTCCTAAAAGCCCTGTTAAATATGACCTGATATCAGGATGATGATGAACCACCAGCGCATATTTTCCCATACCAGAACTTTCCGTTGGCCCTGTTACACCTAAACAGCCAAACGGGAGTTCCACCTTAAAGCAGCTCCCGGCTCCAACGGTACTCTCCGCTGAAATTGTACCGCCCATTAATTCTACAAAACGCTTAGTGATAGGAAGGCCAAGGCCGGTACCGCCATATTGGCGTGTTGTACCTGCATTCTCCTGCTCGAATGGCAGAAAAATGCGTTCTATGTTTTCCGAAGATATCCCGCATCCAGTATCACGGACATAAAAAGCAATCCACAGCTTTTTATCTTCCCGTTTCTGTTCCCGCACCTCCAATGTTACGCTGCCGCCTTGTGGACTAAATTTCATGGCATTAGAAAGCAGATTAGTGAGAATCTGATTCAGGCGCAGGGCATCCCCCTCTAATTTTTCCTCAAGATTGCCTGATAGGAGGATATTGTAGGAAATCCCTTTTTGTTTGGATTCATCATAAAAGGTTATCATCAGTGCTTTCAAAAGCACACTAAAGTCAAACGGTTCATGATGCAGCTCAATCTTTCCGCTTTCAATTTTTGACATATCCAGCACATCATTAACCAATGCCAGCAGATGTTTTGCGGACAGGTCAATCTTATCCATACAGTTAAGCACACGCTCCACCTCACCCGCATGCTGCCGGCCCAAAGCAATCATTCCAATGATACCATTGAGTGGTGTACGGATCTCATGGGACATCTGGGACAGAAAATTTCCTTTAGCATAGCTAGCAACTTCCGCCCTTTCTTTCTCCGCCAATAGAAGCTCATGGTTTCTTTTCTCACTTCTTTGGTATAACAAAAAAAAGACCAGAATAATCAGCAGGATGAGTGCAAATACTGCCACAGCCATTGTCAGCAGGAAGTGACTTAAACTGGATACCTGGGAATTAACAGTATCATAAGACATGCTGGTACACAGGTACCAGTCGGTACCCTGGATTGGTGAAAAATAAATATATTCATGCCGTTTGCCAATTTTTAAGGATACCATTCCGGATTTTCCACCTGTAATCTTTTCCCTCATCTCTTCCAGGCTATATTCATCATCAAATTCTGCCTGCTTCTCCAGAGTTGAAAAAAAATTTGCGCCATATTTGGCTGCCTCGGAATAGGTGCTTGCGATTACAAAACTGCCGTTGCGGAAAATAATATTGGAATAGGAATCTGTCCCTTCCTTGCCCAGTGCCAGCTTCTGGTTTATGACGCTGGTATCAATTCCAGCCACTATCGCCACCAGGCGTTCTCCTCCAAGCTCCATCTTTTCAACAGGTATACCCAACAACAGCATATTAGTATCCCAGATACCCTCATTAAATGAAATTACCCGCTTCTCTCCTGACAACAATAAATCAAGATCCTTAATTTTAGAAATTGCCGAAAAGGTACCTGTGGAGGAATAGGCAACTCCCGTACTGCTGATCAGTGCCAGCTGGTCAAATTCATTTTCCTGTTGAACTTTATAAAAAAGAATCTGATTCAACTCCTTTTCACTGTTCAGCTCTATTTCATGTAAATAGTCCGCAATCGTTTGGATTTGTACAAACAGGCCGTCCATATTAGTAGAAAAGTGGCTATTCAACTGCTCCGTCATTTCCTGCAGGTAAATCTGGCTAATCTTAGTTACTGTATCAGAAGATTTACTGCTGTAAATATTCTTAACTGTAATACCGCCAAATAGAAGCACACATACAATGCTTATCCCAAACAGAAGGAAGATGATCCTCCGCCTTACTCTCTCTTTCAGCATGGCACCCTCCCTCCTCATTAATATCCTTTTTTCGCTAAATCAGTAATCCGGCCAGTCGTTTTTTTATCAATCATTGTATCTCGATGATTTTCAAAATACTGTGCCAAAGCATCCCGATAAGTCATATTAGTTTCCAGAATAAGATTGACATTTCCCCTGGTTGTCTGTCCGTCGTAGCAATTAAGCATCTTATATCCATCCCCATTACCTTCTGCATACCCCTGGCGTCCTGCCATATAATCGTTGACCGCTACCTGATACGTACTGTTTTGATCCAGCTCTGTTCCATCTGCCAGTCTAATCTCTGATACTCTCTGTCCCGCCGGCTTCCTGCTGTCAAAGATATAGCTGAACCCGGACACATGGAGAAACCTGCCGCCGGGTAAATCATCTGTTATTGTAGTCAGACTGTTTTCCATCATCTCCCATAATGTCTTTCCCTTCATTTCTAAAATAATAACTACGTTATCATAGGGACATACCGCCGACAGCTCCTCTCCATACACCTCGCCCTGGTACAGGCTGCTTCGAATCCCGCCGCCGTTGACGACCGCAATTGGCGCTCCCGATGCTTCAGCAACACTGTCGGCCAGGAGATTGCCAATCTCTGTTTCACCCAGGCGGACATTATAGTTTTGGAGAAGCATATCATGCCCTACGGTTCCTATCACGGACAGGTCGTAGTCCACAGTTTCAGATCCTTCGTAATAATATCGGTCCACGGCCTCCAAGGCCTCCTGTAAAGTCATTTTACCAACCAGTGTCTGCCGCACCTGGCTGCCCAGGTATTCTATGACTCTGTCAGGAAATTGAATGTTATAGATATAGCCTGACTGAATATATTCTTCCAGCCCCTCAGGGATAAATGCGGTATCCGGCTGGTAATTATGCAGGTAGGAAACACCCATCTGAAGATCTTTCATAACCGCTTCCTGTCCCTCCGATGTAGAAATCAGCTCCAGAACCCGCTTTGCTGCCTCCTGCTTCTCCTCATTTACAGCGGCGTTGACCGCAACATATGCTGACGGTGCAAGGAGGAGCCAGTTTTCATTTCCCTCATCGCTTAATAAAGGCAGCATCCGGTAGGAATACTCAGGTGCGATTCCATCCTGTACATAGGTTTGATTTAATTCCCTGCATTCCTGATACAGCGATGAATTACCAAATGAAACTGCAAGCGTTCCATCTGCCATACGCTGTGCATCCCTGATTAAGTTCCGCTTTCTTCCCATAGCGGCTGTATCCAGTAATCCGGCTTCAACCATTTGATCGGTCAGGGTAAGCATGCTCTCCCATGTTCCGGTGAACGTTGCTTCCTTTCTCCGGAAGGCCGCCAGCCAGTCAACGCCATCCACTGTACCTAAGAAGTCCGGCACCATATAGCCGGCATAATATGTGCCAAGCTCCGCGTTGGTAGCACTCGAAATGGAGAAATTGATTCCATCCTCTCCAACACCAATCCCCAGTTCCTTCATTTTTCCCACCGCTTCCAACAATTCCTGATTACTGATGGGAAGCGGTATTCCGGCCTTCCGGAAAAAGGTTTCGTTGACAATATATCCACTGTACTGACCGGGCAGCGGCAGGAAATAGGTGATTCCGTCGACCTGCAGCTGCTGCATTACAGTGCCGTCATAAGCTGTGCTGGCTTGTGTATCACTGATGTCCAGCAAATATTTTTCCGAAATCTCATCAGAAGGCTGGGTGAAAACCACCAGTTCCGGTCCCATGCCTTTTTCCAGTCTTCGCATTTGTTCGCTTGGATAGGAGAGCCTTTCAAATTGCAGATCAATGTCAGAATATGTATCTTCTACCAGCTTCTCTAAATTACCGCACTCATTAAAATACAGAATGCTAATGACTGTCTTTATATCTTCCGGCTCCTGTGCACATCCCGCCAACATGCATGCCAGTATTATAAAACAAAGACAGTGAGAAGTTGCTTTTTTGAAATACAACCCAGGGAAATTAACATAGCTTTGGACTTTCATTAGATAATAGTTTTCTTTCATTTTATCTCTCCCCGCTTTTTCAACGGTATTATCAGCAACCGCAGCAAGCACGTTATCCCCGAATCTGTATCCTTATTCGTCATTTTGCTTTTTGAAGAAGTCTACAGCCCTCATAGCCCCATGCCATGTATAGTAATAACGCATTAAAAAGCGAAACAACGCAAATAATAATGCTATATTTATTTTTTATTAGAATTATAACACATTAAATATGTATAGTCCAGGCTTTGATTTTGTTATTCTATTCAGAAAGAGGTATTATTATATGGATGAAGAATTTATTCGCAACCGGATTACGGAGCTACGCTTAAAAAGGAATGTGTCCGAATATCAAATGAGCCTGGACTTGGGGCAGAATAGAAGTTATATTCAAGCAATTTCTTCTGGTCGGGCCCTCCCTTCAATGGGACATTTTTTGAAAATCTGTGATTATTTTGAGATCTCACCGATGCAATTTTTTGACTCTGAAATCGTCAACCCACAGCTTATCCATAAAGCGATGGATGGTATGAGAAAGTTAAATGCTGATGACATGATTATGCTGATTGGCTTTATTAACAGACTGCAGGCAGATGAAAAATAGGCAGACACGAAAGCGGTGTCTGCCTCAGATTTTTTATCTGATTACTTACAAATCTTTGGAATTATTCCATACGAAATCCGTCCGCTTTTTTCAAGCTCCCCTGCAACATCCTCCGGTATATGATCTGAAAAATCCAAAGAAATCCACGCATTATCGACAATGCCGGTGAATGCGTTGCCATAGGTCAGCACAAAGCGTTCAATCCCCTTTGGAACCTGAAAGGCCACATATCCTTCTGCTTTACCACCAGGATAAACCTGTTGGATTTCTTCTGTTTTTAGAGTGTCCCCATAGAGTGTCCACGCGACTACTTCACCGCCCTGCCCGGTGAGTATGGTATAGCTGTCCGCATCAAATTGGGGGGCATTGTTCCCATCCACCTCTTTTACATTGACTGCGATTTTCAATACAATCAATTCTTTATCAGACTCTGAGAGATAATAATAGGAGGGGTGAAGGAACTTTTCTGCCAGCTCACCTCTATATGCTTCCTGCACACAGATATTCCCGGAAAACGGGGAACCCAGTTTCTCATCGCGCATTGGCATATAATTCAAATCCACTGTTTCCCCCATTTCATATGGGTTATTCCAATGTCCCTTTTTTTGATTGAGATCCCTGATTGGATTTTCTAAAAAAACCGGACTGGAATTGTAGGAGGCAAATCCGTCTGGCACATCATATGCCTTATCCAACTTGAAATAAAGCATTTTATCATTAAGGCTCTGGTAATACATCGTCGGAGAATCATCCGGTTTATCAATTATCACGCCAATCCAGCCGGTGGCTGTACCTCCCGGCGCAATGCTGCAAAGGTCATGGGGTCTGAGATACAAAAGGTTTTCATAGCCGTATTCCTTGCCGGTTTTACTGTTAATAACCCCAAAGTCCATTGAATCTATAATCAGTAAAGCATCATCGTCCAAGTGGGCGGACGGTATATTTACAGTCAGATTGATTAACATATACTCCTGGCTGTCTAATATCTTCTGTTCGTCCAAAACATAGGCAGATAAGTCATAGAGCTGTTCTTCTGCTGCTTCTCCCCTCAGCACATTGTTCACTTTCAGTTCAATCTCATAGTCTCCGAGCTCCTGTCTGCGTTGTCCCCTCTTTAGCATTGTCAAATAAGTTATCATCTATGTATCTTCGCTGCAGGAAGTAATCATAGGTTGTTCCACTTTCGGAAACAAGTTTAAATATATTCACATTCCGCTCCCCTATGTCTACTGTAGTATTTTCCTGCACATCCGAGAGGGTAAATGTAAATCTGGCCACCATAAGTTCTTCCTCATCGCTGAGTTCCAACGCCTCATGGTAGTCCGCATACCCGCCGGCAGCTGCAAATATATCCTGGGCCGTCTCTCCGCGGACAACATCCTCCAGTACTATCTCCGCCTTAAAACGATTCTTTTCTTTTAATGCTTCCGTGCCGTCATAGTACATCACCTGCCCCACACCGGCCGGATTCTTCTCTGTCCCATACTCCTTTTGCGAACAGGAACACAATACCGTGAGGCAGAGCATGACAGATACATAAAGCAATTTTCTTTTCTTGTATTTCATATGGTTTCTTCTTCGATGAATTCATTTTCTCTTCTGTGTAAACTCCCGGAATACTCATAAGAGAAGGTGTGGCCCGCTTGAATCACACCTCCCTGACGGCAGAGTTTACGTCCGGTGATATCCTCCTTCTGCAATACTGAAATATCTGGGATTATACATCTTAAAGGTTACATTTCGGTTTCTTTTTTTTTATTAAAAATCATATGAATAGCAAAAAGGACCAGCTGCATCAGCCGGTCTTTTCTTTGTTTATATCCAATGCTTATATCAGATATATTCCCATGCTCTTCAATTATAGTTTATAGTTGCAGCCACCCCCCACTCCATTGTTTCCGTGCAGATTGCCATCCAAATGGATCAGCAGTGATTCCCCGGAACCTCTGGACAAAATTATTCTTTTATATCAAACGTGTAGTAAATGCTGACACTGCCCGGTTTGACGCATCCCTCCGCCTTTATTTTTTCAGTCAGGACCTCGGTCAGAAGCCGGCCCGTTCTTTTCGGTTCCGATACCTGTTCCGGTTCCAACACGCCTTCCAGATAGGCCACTGAATAGCTTTTATCCGGTTCTATCGCGCTTCCGTCCACCATGGCCGCTTCCGCAATCCGCGCTCCTATTCTGGCATTCCGCTCATAACGTACCTTCATGCCTGCCACGGCATATGGATGAAAATGCTCTGTCTCTTCCGCCTCACGCTCTTTTTCTGAATAAGCGCCGTAATCAAGAATTTCCAGCAGTTTCTCACCTTTGACCTGTGCAGTCCAGCAGTAAACCGGTACCGTATCATTCCTTTGTGCAATCCGCTTCACATCCTGCTCTCCAATTGTTCCTGCATAAAGCTTCGACAGGACACCCTGCACTGGATCAAAGCCTCCTGCTTCCGACACACCCATAAGAGCCACATCCGTTCCAAGCACTTCCCGCATGGTATCAGCCTTCAGCTGCGCAGTTTCCAGAATGTCAAAATTCTCTGCAGCTATTCCAATAGAAACTTCCTCTTTTACCTTTCCTTCCATAACTTCCCTGCAATGCTGCATGATTTCTTTCTTAGAAATATCACCTCTGATATAAGAGGTCAACTCCGGCTGAAGGACAGGAATCAGACTGCCCAGGACAGGGCGCATCACATAGTTTCCCTGCATTACCGCCCTCCTGATTCCGTCAAACACCTTGTCGGCAGGGATAACCGCGCCTTTCACAGTGGATACCATTCCGATATTGTCCTCAATCAATAAATTCTGTCCTTCATCTGTCGAGATAAACTCCAGAATATCCATGACCGCTTCCCGCTTAGCCATATTCTCAGGCTGCTCCAGATATTTTCCAGCGCCAAAATAATATCCAAGGCTCAGGAGCCAGCCCTGGTTGTCCGCCACCCCATACTGGGGATAAAAGGCAAACTCATCCGTTCCCTCTTCATTTAATGCTTTGATTGTATTGATTTCAGCAGTTGTCATAGCCAGCTGCCGGTTCCGGAGCAGTTCAAGTCTTTCTTCAGAACTCAGCGATAAATCCTCCACGCGGATAATTCCCTCATCCATCATCCGGCTGTATACATCCAGAGTGTCTTCCAGGGGTTCCTGGGAAGACGCCCTGCCTGCCAGAAAGTCCTCATACCATGTCTGCCCCTCCACCGTAGTCATATAGTCCATTGCGAGTCTTACACAGAACACATACATGGGCATATTGGCATGACCCAACGGGAACTCACATCCCCGGATCCCGGAATCATCGATCTGCCTGCACAGCGCCAGATATTCTTCAAAACTTTCCGGCACCTCCCATCCATGCTCCTCAAACAGTGTTTTGTTATAAATATATGCATTAAAACTCAGGGGCCCCGGAACAAAATAAATCTCCCCCCTCTCATTCTGTGGCAGCGCATTTTTTGTATAGTTAGCAGGAAAAGACATGGTCGACAAATCCATCAGGCTCTCCGTGGTGTCCAGAAGAGCGATACGTCCGGCCTTGGCCATCATAATATCGCAGGTATCCCCGCTCTTAATTCTGGCTGTGAATTCACACTCAGCGTAATCTCCTGTATACAGATACTGCACCAGGTCAATATTCGGAAATTTATTCTCCACTGCCTCCTCAAAGTGAAGCAGCGGCTGGATACCGTACAGGGTAACGGTCACTCTGTCATTTTCTGTCCCCGGAGCAGCAAAACCGTCAATTTCTTCATTGTGCTTTTTCCCGCACGATGATAATGTCAGTACAGTCAGAACCAGCGCAGATATACAAAGATAATTTCCAAGCTTCATCTTCAAGGTCCCTCTTCCTTTATTTTATATTAAGACGCGGGTTATCTCCTGCATCAGCGAAACAGCATCAATCGGCTTGGAAAGATGTCTGTCCATTCCGGCCTGTCTGGCCATGGCAATGTCCTCTGCGAATGCATCTGCCGTCATGGCAAAAATCGGGATACTTCCCGCATCCCGGCGATTCATGCCGCGAATCAGCCGTGTCGCTTCATATCCATTCATAACCGGCATCTGAATGTCCATCAGAATCAGGTCATAATATCCATCTTCCATACTGGCATACCGGTCTGCACCTTCCCTTCCATTATACGCCGCATCAACCGCAGCCCCCGTTTGTTCCAGCAGTTCTTTTACAATCTCCTGATTAATCAGATTGTCTTCCACCAGAAGAATCCGTTTTCCTGCCAGAATGGGCGTTTCTGCACACTCCGGTCTCCGGACAGCTTCCGTATGAAGCACATACTGCCTGACAATCTGCTCCAGTGTGGACTTAAAGATTGGTTTGCGCACAAAACCGTCCACTCCGGCTTCCGAGGCTTTCGTTTCCATATCAGCCCAGTCATAGGCGGCCAGAAGGATAGTCAGCTGCCTTTCCCCAGCAAGCTCTTTGAGTCTGCGCACAGCCTCACAGGCATCATAAACCGCAAGCCCCCTATCCAGAATGACAAGCTGGTAATCCTCCCCTTTCTCACGGGCCGTCCTCATCAGTTCTACTGCTTCCAAACCACTGCCGGCTGTACTGGGTACCAGTCCCAGTCCATTCATAAATTCACATACACATTTACATATCTCCGGGTCTGCTTCTACCAGAAGGCACTTTACCGAAGATATCGCTATTCCCTCCGATTCAGAATCCATTTCAGGCTCCGCCCGACAGAAATCCAGCTCCACAGTAAAGATACTTCCCATCCCCGGTTCGCTCTCCACACGGATACTTCCGCCCATGTTAGCGACAATCATCCCTGTAATCGCCATCCCCAGGCCGCTCCCCTCAATATGATCCACCCGTGAATCACGCTCACGTACAAACGCTGTAAAAATATTGTTCTGGAATTCCCGACTCATCCCCATGCCGGTGTCCGATACGGTAAAGGTAAAATGCGCCTGCCCAGGATGTGGTGATAAGCTTTCCTCCACCGTAACCCGGATGCTTCCGCCCTCCGGAGTGAATTTTATCGCATTGGAAATCAGATTCATCAGAACCTGGTTCATCCGGACAGAATCAAGCATCAGATGTTCATGGTGGACTTCCCGGATACAAATCTGGAAATCCTGGTTTTTCTCTTTCACCAGAGGAGTTATCACCACGACAATATTTTCAATCAGCTCCGCTAAGGATGTTCTTTCGGCATGGATTTCCATTTTTCCGCTTTCTATTTTTGCCATGTCTAAAATGTCATTGACAAGTCCAACCAGCAGTTTTCCGGATCTGCGGATCTGACCCAGACAGTTCATGGTTTTATTCGGATCATCCAGATGATTTACCGCTATTTCCGTCATGCCGATGATGGCATTCATTGGCGTACGAATGTCGTGGGACATACTTGTAAAGAAATTTGTTTTTGCTTCATTTGCGCTTTCAGCCGCCTTTCTCGCCTTCTCCTCCGCCCGCAGTATCTGTTTCGCCGCATCAGAATAGAAGATAACAAATCCTATAATAATCAGGGCGCATACACCAGCCATCAAAAAGAATGCATGATAAGAGTACTGTTCCATCTTTCCGCTCACCGCTTCAACAGGAATCATACTCACAAGAATCCAGTTTTCACCTGTAATCGGAGTATGATTGATATAATAATCCTTCCCTTCAAACTCCACAGTCATCAGATTATCCTCTCTGCTGCCGGACTCAAGTCCCCTGCGGAATTCCTCTGGGGAACCGTTTTTAAAGGTCAGTTTTTCCAGGCTGTTCAGCAGATTATATCCCTTTACCCCTTCACTATTGACAGCAGAAAACACCTCCGTCCCATCTTCGTGTATCACATACAGATTACTCTGCCCCTGAAATGCCTCAATCTGCAGGACACGGAACAGCTTATCTGTGTCATAGCTTACACCGATCGCTTTCATCTCCTTGCCATTGATTTTAAGCTCCTCGATTGGCATAAAAAAAATCAACCGGTTTTCATCTTCATAAATCACATTATCAACAATCGCTTTGTTGTGTTCTGTCAGAAGACGGCCCGTCACGTCTTTATAAGTTAAAAGTGAATATGTGTGTGTCCTGTCATAGTACTGGGAATTTTCATCAATCAGACAGAGGGTCTCAAATCCCCAATCAGGCTGTTCCCGCACAGCATAATCCTGGAACTTTTCAAGATCTCCTCCCGACATATCCATCAAATACCGGTAAAACATATCTAACATCGTCCACTGGCTGCTGCAGTGCTTCTCAATCGCCGCCGCCATCTGCAGAGATACCTCATTCAAATACTGAGAACTTTCCGCATACATGGTCTGCTGCGCCATCCTTGCATAGAGAAAGAGTAGTCCTGCAACCATCATCGCAAGGACCACGCCCAATATATTCCTGCTTATTTTCCACACTCTGGGTTCACTCGCTCTTATTTTTCTCATGTTTACCCCAATGTTCCTCATTAGCTTATTTTACTTTGTTCACATACATAGTAATTCACTTAAGTATATCAAATAAGAATATAAATAGCAACAAAGGGAGAGCTTTATACAGTTCCTTGACAATGTCCCGTCCATTGTCATAGGATTATAAGATGGTCCGCCAATCAAAGCATAAAATTGCTTCATAGGAAATACCTCTGATACAGCTCCATCCGAAAAGGGTTCATCTGTCCGCAGCACCTATAAGTTTTTTGATTTCCTCTTTTGTCATCTATCCTTCCCTCTCCCAAGACCCTTACCAGAATCTAGTCATCATCCTGTTTATCATTGACTTTGCCACATCCGGCTGTTCATGGCAATCCAGGATTTCTGTCAGAAGGTGCGAGACACCCTGACCGCCATTACGCGTCAGGTTCCCAGCACAGGATGCACAATACGTATAGACATGCTCATATCCTTCCTCTGCCACATTGCATGCCATACCTCTGGCCAGATCCGGTTCCTTTCCTCCTGCACAGCCTCCCAATCCACAGCACTGGGTCCCCTCTATAATTTGGGGGTTCTCCAGAAGGAATGGTGCCAGCCATGATACCCACTGCTGTTCTTTCCTGTCCGGACACGGCAGGAACAGACCTCCCTTCCCCTCTACCTTCTGCCCTATTCCAAGTTGTGATAATTTTTCATAAATACTAAGGACCTGTATTTCCAGCTTATCCTTCAGGAAATAATAACAATTGGGACAGAGCATAACGATTTCCTGTATATCTGCAGCACGAAGTCTCTCATTGAGCCGCCTGATTATCTTCCCTTCCTGTTCTTCCAGTCCAAGTTCCGACACCGGTTTGCCGCAACAGTCAAACAGCACCCCCATGTCTGCCTCATCCTTCAGTATTTTGATTAATTTCCTGGTAGTCTTCGGATAAAAGGACGGGAAATTGCATCCTGGAAACAGTACACTTCTGCCTGACATATGCCGCTCATTCCGAAAGATATAATTTTTCTTTTCCGCCAACAGCATTGCATATCCTTTTTCCCGGCACTTCCCGTTGTTCTCTTCTACCTCAGTCCGCCGCATGTCCAATATAATACCGCGGCCATCAATCCCTATGGGACATACCTGCGAACATATTCCGCATAAGAAACAGTGATACGCAAGCTCCCTCAGTTTAACCGTATCACCGATATCCGCCTTGTACTTTGTCAGAAAAGAACAGCGTTTCTGACAGAGATGGCAGTGTATGCATTTGTCTCCATCCTTTATCCTAACTTTCCTGTCCATTGGCCTCCTCCGCCCGCTCCGGCTGAACCACGTACTTTCTCTTGAAGTACACTCCCATGCCCATGACGATTACTGCCAGTATAACCGCAATACTGATATAAAGCACCCTGTTTTCCTTATCCGCTAAGCCTGATGTTCCTATGGTATACATGGCTGTACCCGGCAGCATAAAAATCAATGAGAATACCGAGTAGGTGGTGAACGGAATATCCGTAACGCCATATGCAAAATTCTGAAGATTATAGGGGAACAGAGGTACCAGCCTGGTAATCATCAGCACAAACAGTTCATTCTTACCTGCTTCATCGAAAAGCCACTTTTTAAGGTATCTGTTTTTCATAACGACCGGTTTAATACTATCCTTCAGGAAAAAGCGGCCTGCCAGAAACGCTGCCATGGCACCTATCATAGTAGCAATAGAACAACAGATTGTTCCCAATACCGGCCCGAAAAGCAGTCCTGCCAGAACGGCAAAGGTGACCCCTGGCAGAGTTAACGCCACACATCCCACAACTGTAATCACGATGTACAGGAAAATTGCATTCATCAGGTTTTCTTCTGCCATCTGCCTGAGAAGATTCAAACTTCCTGCTCCACTCAACACGGCCGACCAGCCAAATATATGGTTGCAGGCTAAAACGGCTGCTATCATTCCTATAAATAGAATTAGTTTTTTATATGTATGAAATACTGTCTTCATCTCCATCCCCCATTGACACAAATAAGCGTTGAACTTTTTCAAAGCACAACGCTTACTGTTTTCCTATTATCTGTCCGCCTGTTTTAACTTTAAGATATCATTCAAGCCAATAATGAACATGCCTGCTACCGTAATGATACATAATATCAGATTGATTTTGGAGAACGGTATCCTTGTCTGATGGATACCCTCCCGCACCAATGCGGCCGGTACCACCTTCATCCGTTCACTCCCATACAAGACAAGCCCTATCGCTGAACAAACAACCAAATTACCGGCTGTGAAGAGGCTATTAAACACGTTTTCCCTTTTCCTGAAAACAAACCACACCGCCACGGTTGAAAGAATTAACAATCCCCCAAAAATATAACCTGTATTCACCCGCATCTGCAGCCATTCATTCTTAAAACACAGAATAGCCATGGTCATAGCCCATAAAAAACTATTATAAACAATTTTAAATAGCTTCATCATATCAATCGGTTACTTTGCCAGACGGAAAATAACGGTTACCCGGGTACCATCCTCCGGCAGCACATCCTTATCCCCGTAGAACTTGGCAATATCATTCTGGGTAGTTCCCGTAGGCCAGGCTGCATCGCTCACAATACCAGTTGCACAACTGTCCAGACAAAGCACACAGCCTGTATTATTTTCTTTGGCGCTCTCAATATTTCCTCCAAACCGCAGATCCATGGTATAGTCTTCTGTGCATTGAATGATATCCCGGAATGGAATTTCATCCTGTCCATCCCATTTTACGAAGACATCGAGCTTATCCCCATCCACAGATTTCCCATTATCCGGTCCTGCTTTCATGTCTGCTGCGGTTAAATTATCACCGGCTTTGGCTCCGATGTCAAGCAATGCCTGATAAAACTCCTTCTCGTCAGCCAGGCCCCGCAAAACCGCCTTTTCTCCGTTAGAACCACCCTTATATACAATACCATGTCTGGTCGGTTCTGTAAAATATGTACCATTTACTTCACAGAGCATGAGGATTTCTTTCTTATCTTTATCAACTGTCATGGTTTCCTCTGCTGCATTCTCCACAGACTTACTTTCCACAGTATTGCTTTTTCCTCCGCAGGCTGCAAGCGAAAATACCATTGCTGCCGCTGCCATCATTGCTGCTAATTTCTTCAATTTCATCACGAAACCTCCATGGTCGATTAGATATTGTCTGCAATATCCGCATATTAATTCGAATTCTTTTTCTTTTGCTTTTCCACATATAACTGCCTGAACAAAACAATGAGCGCTGACAGCGCAAACAGCAGAAGAAGCGCAGTGACAAACATCTTAGCGCCACCAGTCAGCATCCCGCCAACATATGAATAAATTATAGTGGCTGGAAGCTGTCCAATACCAGTTGCAATGAAAAAGCTGCCAAATGACATGGATGTCAGGCCAGCCGCATAGCTTACGATATCAAAGGAAATAAACGGCAGCAGTCTTGCAATGAGTATGCTGAGACGTCCATGTTTTTCAAAAAACTCATCAATCTGCTTCAAACCGGTTCTGCTTGTAAGTTTCTCTACTGCATCACGCCCCAACAGCCTTGCGATATAGAAGCATACTGCCGCCCCTGCCATGGCGCTGGACCATGATAAAATGGCTCCTTTCCACCATCCAAACAGATTTGCATTCGCAAATGTAAGCAGAAACGCAGGTAACGGCGCTGCTATAGACTGCAGTATCATCAGCAGGAAGGACACCAGCGCTGCGTAAGCACCATACGATTCGACAAACTGCCGTACCACGGTAAAATCCCCGCTGGCAAACATCTTTAGAATGCTATTCATTGTGGTATTAACAGATGGTACAAAAAAACATACCAGTATACCCAACACAATCAGAGATATAACAACATATTTCCCTATCTTTTTTGATTTTTTATTTTCCATATTCGACCCCCTTTCCCAAATACTTACCATATCCATTCTAATCATCTGCCATGCCATTGACCAATGGTTCTTTTCTATACATTAATAGCCAGGATAGAATAAATCTATACATGTTTATTGTTGGGGGTGACTTTCTCTTTTCTTATTGAACCATAAAAACAGGAATTGTCTGTGAACATAATCACATGGCAATTCCTGTTTTCTAATGTAATATCTATCCCCTATAATGCGCCCACCACCTTGTGTGGAATATAATGCGCTTCTAAGCGGGTAATATCTTCTTTCGTCAATCTCACCTCAAACGCTCCCGTGGCATCCTCAAAATACTTTGCCTTTGTTCCGCCGATAATCGGCGCGGTCACGCCCTTGGCAAACTGCCATGCGAGGGCAATCTGGGTCATGGTACAGTTCTTTTCAGCCGCCAGCGCCGCAACACAGTCCACGATTTTCATATCCACCGCTTCAGTTGCATTGTATTTCTGCGCCGCCATTTTATCGGTCGCACTCCGTCTGCTTTCTGAATTCCAGACAGGCCGGGACAAATGGCCGGCCGCCAGAGGGCTGTAGGGTGTTCTGGCAATCCCCATCTCATTGCAAATGGGAATCAGCTCCCGCTCGTCCTCCCGGTAAAGCAGATTATAATGGTTCTGCATGGAGACAAATTTTGTCCACCCGTTCCGTTCTGCGGCATACTGCATTTTCATAAACTGATAGCCGTACATAGCCGAAGCCCCCAGCGCGCGGACCTTTCCTGCTTTTACAAGTCCGTGCAACGCTTCCATGGTTTCTTCAATTGGTGTGGTATAATCAAAGCGGTGAATGATATATAAATCCACATAGTCGGTACCAAGGCGTTTTAAGGAGCCGTCAATTTCCCGTCTGACAGCCTCTTTGGAAAGATGTCCTTCGTTAAAGTATACCTTTGTTCCGATGACAACCTTATTTCTTGCAATATTTTTCTTCAATGCCCTGCCCAAATATTCCTCGCTCGTTCCATGGGAATAGGTGTTGGCAGTATCAAAGAAGTTGATCCCCAGGTCCAATGCTTTTTTGACAATTTCCTCTGTCTCATTGGGATTCAGCGTCCATTCATGAAAATCCTCCGACGGCCTGCCAAAACTCATACAGCCAACGCACAGCCTGGATACTTCAATCCCGGACTTGCCCAGTTTCGCATACTCCACTTTTGTTCTCTCCCTTTATTTTCCATATACTTCCTTTGCCATTTTGAACGCCGCCCAGGCATTGGGCCAGCCTGCATAAAATGCTCCATGGGTTAAAATTTCCGCCATTTCCTCCGCCGTTACACCATGCTTTTTGGCGTTGGCAATATGATACATCAGCGAAGAATCCAAAATCCCTTTCGCCATGAGTGCCGACACAGTGACAATGCAGCGGTCACGGGAGGACAGTTTATCCTCTCCCGCCCACACCTGGCCAAATAGTACATCATCGTTAAGCTCCGCAAATTTGGGTGCAAACCCTCCCAGGGCGTCTCTGCCCGCTGTCTGTTTTTCCATGACAGGTTCCTCCTGTAAATTTTCTCCCAGCAGATACGGCTGCTGTGGCCTGTTCTCGAATAAATCCGCGCCAAGCCAGGCTGCCATCTCCATTGCAAGATACAGATATACTGTTTATTCAGTACACCTGTATTGTAAATCATCATTATTGATATGTAAAATACCTATGTTGTATTTGATGATATACGTTTTATGTATATCCTGGAAAATTCTATAAAGGAGGAAACCGCCTGAGATTGTGAGAGCGCCTTCTTCCATGCGAAAACAGAATTATTTTTAACGGATGGCCGAGCGGGAACAAAACGCGTTCCCTCATACCTGCAGTCGAGTTTGATGCAGCCGGCCACTCCCATCCCGTTTGCAACCATAATCGCGGCATTATACATCAGGTTATAGGTAGATACAATATTCAAATCCTCGTATTTCTTTCCAATCCAATCGGCCAGCTCATTATCCCTCATGGAACGCTCGGATATGATAAGCGGCAGCTCCCGGATATCTTCCGGCGTAACATATTCCATGGCTGCAAGAGGTGAATCCTCTCTCACCAAAACACCCCACTCTTCACTCAGCGGAATCCGGACATACTCATATTTGCGTATATCCACATAGTCGAGAATGACACCAATATCCAAAATGCCTGATTCGATACGTTCTTTTATATTGGACGAATTTCCGCTGTATATCTGAAACGTTACGAATGGATGTTCTTTCTTGAACTCCTTCATAATCTGTGCAATTATCTGGATGCTTCTGAACTCTCCGCAGCCAATCCCAATTTCTCCTGACAGTTCCCTGTTCCCCCTGATAAAATCGCGCTTTGTTTTTTCAGAAAGCGCAACGATCTCCTGCGCTCTGCGCTTAAACAGCAGACCGTCCTCCGTCAAAACAACACTGTGGCTTGTGCGGTTAAACAGTTTCACCTGCAGTTCTTCCTCCAGCTGCATTAGCTGGCGGGAAAGCGTCGGCTGCGTAACATGCAGAATTGCCGCTGCCTTTGTAATACTTTCTTCCCGTGCAACAATCAGATAATATTCCAAAACCCGTATGTCCATAAATCCCCACCCCCCAACCATTTACAAGAAGCAATTTGGGCAGACTCATAACTTCTTCCAAATCCTTGCCTCATCACAAATCCGCACTGAAGGCACTGCCACACATAACAAAGAAGCAACCAGTACCAGCACTCCCGCAATCAGGAACCATTTCTCAACCCCATACCGTTCCGCATATATCCCGGACACAACCAGTCCCAACGGTCCGCTGAGCAGCCGGATACTGCTGGACAATGACAGAACCCTTCCCAGATACTTTGCTTCAAAGTTGCTTTGCAGCAGCGGCGTATACATCCCCCAGTAAAATGGTCCGGAGACTCCCATGAGCCAGGAACATAAGGTAAAGACATAAAAACCATCCGGCGGCAAAATTCCTGATACAAATAAACTAAAACTCATTAACAGGAAGGAACCAACAATGGTATAAACCCTGTTTCTTGTTCCTCCCCATTTTGACAATATCAACGAGCCAAACAAAAGCCCGACAGAGAACACGACCTCAACAATACTGGCACTTGTACTGTTTCCATTAAAATATGACATTGTCATCAATGGAAACAGCGCGCTGATAGGCATCAACGCCAAAGTATAAAGACTTCCAATCAGCACCAGCCCCAGCATCCCTTTCTTTGCCCTGAGAATCTGAAAGCCTTCCTTCGCCTCCCGCAAAACCTGTACTTTTCTGTCACGTCCCTCCTGCGGCAATTCCGGGATTTGCGTGATTCCAAGCGTAATTACCGCAATCAGCGCCCCTATGACGTCCAGGGAGATAATTCCGCTCAGGCTCCAGGAACTGTACAGCACTGCCGCCACAACCGGGCTTAAGATTTGCGATACCGATTCCAACGCCTGCGAATATCCCGCACATCTAGTCAACTGGCCTTCCGGAACAATCTGCGGGGTAACTGCCTGCAGGCAGGGATTGTGGAACGCGGAACCGACCGAGCGTGCCAGCAAAACCACAAGAATCAGTTCTGTCGATAACCTGCCCATCCAGCCTGCAATCACCATTACAAAACTTGCTGCCGAGATAAGAAGGTCTGAGATAATCATGATTCTTTTTCGGTTATACCGGTCGATAAAGACGCCGATAAACGGTCCTAAAACCCCCTGTGGGAGAAACCCCATCATCATAGCCGCTGTCAGTACCATGGCAGAACCGGTATGGTCTGTCAGATACCACACAATCGCAAATTGAAGAACAGAACTTGAAAACTGGGATATTGCCTGTCCGGTCCAGATTGTGAAGAAATTCTTTTTCCAATTTGTTATTACTGTATCCATGCTGCTCCCATTCCTGTTCGCGGTTCAACTGTATCATTGATTATTAACTTTTCATCTATAATATATCCCTTGTTTTTCTTTGCCATTAAAATTTCACTACCTAGCCAGAATTATATTATAATTTACACCATTTGTTGTTATTTTCCGTAAGAAAAACCGGGAAGACTTAAACCTCCCCTGCATAGATTTCTTTTATTGAGTTAAATGTCAATTTCCCAGCAAAAATTGCTTTTCTACATCCTGTACGATTTCCCCGAGCTGTCTCCATATCTCCCTCATAAGATTTAGCGGGTATGTATGCTCCGTTTTTCAATCGCACCATTGGTTCATTTGATATTTGTATCATCGTATACCTCCTGATTTGAAATATACTATTTTCTCGCCCTTTAATCCCGAAAAATTTCAGTTCTCGTTTTAGAATTCTTAACTCAGTAGTTTTATTGGATATACGTATTTTACCAGCAGTCTAACATTTTGTTGAGTGGATAATAATGATATGCAATTATTTAATGGCAATGAAAATTAAGATCATCTCAACTGCTGTTCTATCTCTGCACCATGTTTACAGATACATGAACCGCATAATTCTTTCGCTTTTCTTTTCCCTTGCAGTTTTCTTTTTCTCCTGCTCTTAATAACTTTATTTTTCAGGATGAATCACTCCCCACTCCGCTAATTTTTTACTTATCTCAATCGTTATCTCATCAATATCAGGATTGTTCATATCACCAATTAAATCCAGGAAATCAGCGGTATTAGAGGCTATATCCTGAATCATTTTCAGTTTCTGATTCAAATTTCCTAAATACTGAATCCGCAGGTTACTCAGCTGCGCCTCTAATTGCTGCTGTTCATCCTGCCAATACTTTACATAATTCGCGACTACTACAGGGTTATATATTTCCTTTGACACAACTGCGGGGAAGATTTTATTTTTATACATACGGTCTCTCATAAGTTCCAAAACTTCATACATGCAATTTCTAGACCTCAGATACGCATCGGAAATAAGTAAAATTGTATAATCCATATATCTTACGCTGTGCATATATTCTTTAATGCTACAGTCATTATTCATTTTAAACCAATAGTAATAATCATTTATTGATTGTAGTGAATTACTTTACACTTTACCTTCCTGAACTTTAATTTCAAACTATTTTAAATTTTAGGAAAATTGACTCCTACATCAGGCCGACTCTGTGTAAATTTCAATACTGAAACTTCAAACCGCAGGCTCGCGAGAGCCTGATCTCGTCTCCGCCCGCACATACGGACGTTCTTCTCCGTTTCAATCCGCAGGCTCGCGAGAGCCTGATCATTCCCCCGAATGATTCTGATATAGCTTTTGAAGAGTTTCAATCCGCAGGCTCGCGAGAGCCTGATCCAATAATATAACTTATGACAGTACCGTATAATTGTTTCAATCCGCAGGCTCGCGAGAGCCTGATCCTAATGTTGTTATCACCTTTTCTTCATTGTTCATGTTTCAATCCGCAGGCTCGCGAGAGCCTGATCTCCGGATACTCATAAATCGTTCTCATTTCATCAGTTTCAATCCGCAGGCTCGCGAGAGCCTGATCGCAGAAGCGTCTGCCAATCCATCTGCTATCGACTGTTTCAATCCGCAGGCTCGCGAGAGCCTGATCCGTATATTCGTATCCTGCGTGCAGGAACCATCCAAGTTTCAATCCGCAGGCTCGCGAGAGCCTGATCTAGCAGTTGTTCAAACTGTTCAGGTAGCGTTATTGGTTTCAATCCGCAGGCTCGCGAGAGCCTGATCAAAGAAGATGCCATACACACTGTTATGGGTGATGTTTCAATCCGCAGGCTCGCGAGAGCCTGATCGGCGCATTGCAGGATTCCACTATCCATATGTCTGTTTCAATCCGCAGGCTCGCGAGAGCCTGATCCCAGGCGGTTAAGGAGCCTGGCCTGGGCCAGGGTGTTTCAATCCGCAGGCTCGCGAGAGCCTGATCACGATGGCGGCAGATGCGGCAGCGGCGATGGATGTTTCAATCCGCAGGCTCGCGAGAGCCTGATCGGCGGAAGAGTACTCTGATGAGGAACTGTTAAAAGTTTCAATCCGCAGGCTCGCGAGAGCCTGATCCAATCTCATATAAGATATAGGTCGCTTCGATGTTGTTTCAATCCGCAGGCTCGCGAGAGCCTGATCAGGGTACTAAAAAGGTATTAGTAAGCCAATATGGTTTCAATCCGCAGGCTCGCGAGAGCCTGATCTTCTTCCCATAACCATATTCCCAATGGCTTCAGCGTTTCAATCCGCAGGCTCGCGAGAGCCTGATCCAGAAGTATCTGCAATTTTTCTATTGTCAGTTTTTGTTTCAATCCGCAGGCTCGCGAGAGCCTGATCGCCAGATGCAGTTACGGGGACCGATGGCGTATCGTTTCAATCCGCAGGCTCGCGAGAGCCTGATCTTGTAATGGATGCTGTACTATTTTCTTTGGCATAAGTTTCAATCCGCAGGCTCGCGAGAGCCTGATCGGTTTCATTTTCATACAAACCGGGGAATTGATTGTTTCAATCCGCAGGCTCGCGAGAGCCTGATCATGGGAACTGCATTTATGGCATTAAGTTCCATATTGTTTCAATCCGCAGGCTCGCGAGAGCCTGATCGTAATATCAAAAGGTATGTAGGGCAATTAGCCGAGTTTCAATCCGCAGGCTCGCGAGAGCCTGATCCCAGCAATCTTATTGACTGCCGGGATAATAATAGGTTTCAATCCGCAGGCTCGCGAGAGCCTGATCCGAAATCACAGGTAAAAAGGGGCTCACTGGTGGGTTTCAATCCGCAGGCTCGCGAGAGCCTGATCGCCTTTAACTAGATAACAGTAACCACCACGATATGTTTCAATCCGCAGGCTCGCGAGAGCCTGATCATATGCTTTTTGTTCTTCAGACGCATTTATTAAAGTTTCAATCCGCAGGCTCGCGAGAGCCTGATCAGCAAACATTTACAAATTCAAAGCATTTACACATTACATTTTTATTGCAATCAACCAAATATCACAATATTTTTCACCTCTTTATACAAACCATCCTCCAACTCACCCTAAAATCCAGGTGCGAACCTCCCACAGAATTTATGTTCACTTAGGGTTCGCACGGCCAAACCCAGACATATTCTTTCCGTTTTTTCATAAAATCAAGGGCTCATCCACCTGTATTCCACGCCGTACGCCATAATGCTCAACCTTACCATTGTAATGATTACCCAGCGAGTAAAAACGCAAGCTGTCCTTTTCTTCGTCAATTTCCTTTAACAGAAGATGCTTTAGCTTCGCGTATTGCGTTGCATCTACTTGACATTCAAAAACAGAATTCTGCACTCGTGTACCGTAATTTACACATTGCTTAGCTACACGTCTTAAACGTCGCGCCCCTGCGGCTTCAGTAATATTAATGTCATAGGTTATCAGTACGAGCAAATCCATCACCTCATTTCCATAAGAACGGCGGATAGGCATCTAAATCCCCCCGCAGATACCGGGACAAAAGCATGGCCTGCGAAAAAGCTACCATCCCCCATTGAACCCTTTCTTTCAAGTAAGGATGCGTAAGCGTCTCCTGTTTTCTCTTTTGCCAAGCAGACAAAAAAGCTTTTCTCGCATCATCTGTCATAAAAACAGCGCCATTTTCTTTTTTCTGAAAATCTTTTTCTGTGAAAATGCCGAGATTTATCTGTGTTACCACGAATCGGTCTGCCAGCGGCGCACGTAGCTCTTCAAGCAGATCAAGAGCTAACGACGCACGCCCAGGACGCATCGTATGAAGGTATCCAACCGCCGGATCTAACCCCACCGTTTCCAAAGCGCCTGCAATCTCGTTTCCCAACAGAGTATATGCGAAAGATAACATTGCATTCACCGGGTCCAGCGGCGGACGGCGGGTTCTTCCATCAAAAACAAACACGCTCTCATTTCGCAGAATCATCTGCGAGAAAACTCCGAAATATGCTTTCGCCGCGATTCCTTCAATTCCCATCAGTTCACTCCGGTTTTTGGCATTTTCCAGATTAGTCAGAGATCCGCACATTTGGCTGACAGCAGCATTAATCTTATCTTGATCTATCCGCATTGGGTGGTCACGTTTCACCCGCTCCAGGCACCACCTCCCATTATAAATTTTTCCCAGCAGGAATGATTTGGCGATTGTGAGGGACTGTATTTCATCTGCCGCTCTGGCATACTGTGTCTCCCGCAACAGAACATTGCCGCTCACTGGTCCGGCAATCCGCGCAAGGAACCGGCCATGCTGTGTCAAAAAACAAAGACCGATTCCCTTTTCCGCACAAGCTCCCATCAGAGCAGGGCTGACCCCTTTATAACCGAAACATACTATTCCTTCAAGATTATGAAGAGGAATACGGCCCAATTCACTTTGATCCTGCAGCAGTACGATATTCTCTCCGTCCAGCGACAGATATGCGTCCGGCGTTGTTACATATAAAGTATTCTGCAGCTTCCTCATACCTCATCCTCCTCATGGAACGCTCTATGGATATATTCTGAAGCCGAAACCTGTTTCGTTAATTTAGGCTGACAGATATCCACAAGAGAGCAGCTTTTGCAGGCTTTCCCCATCTTTGCCTTCGGCGTGCGCCCCTTTAACATCAGTTGTTGCATCTCCATAACAGAATCTTTTACCTTTTGCCGCAATTCCTCTGTCAGGAGAACACGCTGCCGGCGTTTGACTTTTCCATAATAGAGAGCAGCTTCCGGAATATTGGTGACAAACATTTCTTCCAGGCACATAGCCTGTGCACATAGCTGCAGCGCATCTGCCCCCTGTATATCCGGCTGCCCAAGCTTGTATTCTACTGGATACAGCCTCCATCGCCCATCCCGTCCTTGAATTGGGACTCCGTTCTCGTCCTTATACAATTCTACCATGTCACATACGCCGGTAATTTTTAGTTCCTGGGAGCGGACAGGCATACCGCGGGACAGCAGTACAGAACCTCTCGCTTCCGTAAAACTGTCATCGTGCACCCGTTCATGCATAAAATGTCCTTCCAATGTAAGTGCATTTTCTTCCCAGAGCTGTTCAATATGAACCAATGCCCAGCGCCTGCGGCAAAATTGAAAATGTTTCAGTCCTGAAATCATTAAAAAATCCGAATCATCATTCGCCATCCAACACCTCTGGAACCAGACCCTCCAAATCCTCTGTACTCACCGAAACACGTCCCTGTGCATCACAGGAAACCTGAAGTGTCCGATGTACCTTAGCTGACGAATACTGACCATTGGCACAATTGTGTTCCCACCATATCAGCTTTACAACTTCCATGCTCCCGGCCGGACGTGCGGATGTCTCATCATTACAGAATAAAGTTCTCAGCGCCTCTTTTAAAGCCTCCCCATCTTCTTCACTAAAGCCTGTCTTATCTGCAAGCTGGACATTAACTGCACCATAAGTAACATAAACCCCAAAATCCACGCGGTGCTTCATTCCCATGGTATCCGGTCCCTTTTTATCCGGATCCTTCCCGGTTTCCAGATTCACTGATTTTGTAATCTGGGAGCTGGTGACATTAACCGGATTTATACTAAAGGCAGGCTGAATACTGACAGGTCCGCGAATTCCGATTGATACAGCGTCTGATTCTTCTTCCTCTTTTTTTCCTTTTTTAAATGCAAAAACCTGGCCGAATGCCCTGACATCATACCATGTTTCACACGCCAGTCTGGCATAATCCTCCCTGGTCTTCTTTCCAGCCTTCATGTCTTTCATGCACGCCGCCAGTACAGGTTCATTGTCCGCTCTATCTTTTAAAGATCGGAATGTATCCCCCTCTCTGCGGCGCTCATCGGATTGAACAAAAATATTCTGGCCTTCGTCCAACAGGCGATTACGAAGTTTACGCTTTAGGCAAACATCCGAAACCTCCCCCAATCCTTTATATGTAGTTCTCGGACGATTTCCATCCAAAGGGTCCCCATTTGGATTTGCATTTTTTACAGTGAACACCAGTGCAAAATCAATTTTCTTCTTCAAAGACTCCATCATCATTTCTCCTTTTATTTATTTCGCTCTTCATAGTAACCATGCAGATAAATACTTCCCAAAGGAATATCCGTATTCCAGCCGCACTGCTTCAATTGTTGTTCCAATTGTTCCAAAGCAGCCCAATTTTCCCCTGAACGGTTTCCTCCATATCGCTGATACAGTTTTAATTTAACTTTCAGATTCTCCCATGTAGATGACGGTTTCCGGGAAAATACCGTCATAAATCGCAATTCATTCGTAGAACGTCTGTCTATATCTCCTTCCTCGCAAGCGAAACGTTTTTTCTCCATCCGATCCGCAATCCCCAGCAGCCGTCCATACCGGACACTTCTCGAATCCTCTGCCGTCTCCCAGATCTGCGGTAGTCTGGAAAACTGTGTCTTCTGATAAAAAGTCTGGCGCATACAATAATATCCATGCAGATAGCTGCCGTCCAGCGGCTCTGTTGATACCCGTTCCGCTTGAGAAAACTGCATCTCTGTAAACCCAATCAATCTCTGGTAATACTCAGCCCTTTTACCTAATTTTATCAAATAAGGCAGCAGTTTGTCATGAAGTCTTCCCCAACTTTCATAGGGCTTTGCCGCAAAAACAGACATCATCTGTATCGCATTGGTCATGCCCGCCCGTTCTCCCTCACTGGCTTCCTGCTCCGCCACATCAGCAACCGCCAACAAGCATCCGTACAACTCAGAACGCCGTCTCGGTAGTGCATATATGACGGTTTCCCCAGTCTCTATTTTTTTTTCAGGTTTCCATTTTTGGTAAAGCATTTGTCTCTGACTGGAAAATCCCAGCAAAAATTCCAGCGAAAGCTCCCTACGCCCGTATCTGTTCTCTTCCGGGAATCGTTTTTCAATTTCTCCAAAAAGAATCTGATACCATTTGCTGTCCGGACCCAGGTTTTTAAAACACGGAATCAATTTCTCATGAATCTTCGGCCACGTCTCAAACGGACATTGCACAAATTTTTGCATAAGCCGTACAGCATTTGTCGGATAATCCCGTCCCTTATCCGTTGATTTCTCTTCCATAAAATCCGCTGCTGCCAAAAGACGGCCATATAAGTAATCCCCATTTTTTGAATCAATCTCCAGCATCGGGGTGATTACCAGGCAATCCTCCCTCCCTCCGCGCGTTTGAAAACAAGATATCATTGCACACGCTGTGTCAACACTGTTTTCCCATGCAGTTCGGGACCACAGCCGGTCTTTCCCGCTGACAAATGTAAGAGGCGCGCATACCCTGTTAAATGCACCGCGGACAACATCTATTGGCAACGGCTGCTCGTCCGCAATACAGGCAAGAATTCTGGAGTGCAGTCCACGCATCAATTTTGTGTGGGATTTCTCACATTTTTTGTCTTTTTTAGCCGTATTCACCGCATCGATTCCCATAACAGCAACGGCAATCTGCTCCGGATTGGGAGAGGCGATCTCCTTAGTTTTGCTTTTTCGTGAATAGCTCCACCAGCAGCAATCCCTATACCACGCTTCCAAACGCTTTACGTATTCATTTCCGGAACACTCCTGATAATAAGTGACCGACATTCTTCCGTCCGTCGCCGCCTCCAATCCTAATATCACCGCACAATTTGTCCGGTGAGGATTATAACCATGAAGTCTGCTCTCATAACCGCCAGCCGCAGCCCTCACTTTCTTGGCATAGCCTTCAAATGTATCGATGACCGGCCCGGAATCATCTTCTTCCTCTTCCTCTGCTTCCATAAACCCATTGTTTTCATCAATCGGAACCTTCATGACCGCCCCGTTTGTATTCCAAACCACCCATGTCATACCGTATTTCTGCATTCCCTGGCGCGCTATGAGCCAAATCAGCGCATTATGGGCACGCACAGAAGCCTCATAGCTTACCACCGCCGCACTGCGATCCTCAGCGAAACGTCCCTTGTACTGAAATGGGAATTCATTATCCTTCGCTGAAATCAATTTTGCATTTCCCTGAAGCTTCGGATGGTTCTCCATAGCAGGAAGTATTTTACCTTCCACATAGCAAAACGCTCTGGCTCCTGGCAGTTTATCCGCTAAATACCGCTCCCATGACTGTTTGACATCGGTTCTGAGCCAAAGATCATCGGCGCTTTCATCCTGTGTTTGGACAGAAAAACAGACCATGGCCTTTGTGTCTTCCCCTGTTCCTTCCCGCCTTTCCACGTTCTTATAATATTTCAGTTTCAAATTGGGCTGTGATTCCAAATCGGTAAGCAGAGTATGCCCCTCCAGGTATGTATACACCACACGGAGGCAGGCGGGCGCGTCTGGCTGCTCACACCATGCATTCAACTGTCCCATATACTGACTGAACCTTTTTGAATTTTCATTCTCAAAAATCAGATATTTCAGCTGTTCTACCAGGGGAAAAGGCGCTCCATTGTCGCCTGTACGGCTCTCTGCCTGCGGCGTGCTGGGAATTTCCAGAAATTGGGATTCATCCATCAGCTCGTCTGCCGATACGAACCGCCCTTCCCGCGATAGTACCACATGGTATTTTACCCTTTTGCGCACAAATCCCAGCGGAACAAGCTTAACCGCTTCTTTCGATTGATCACAGACAACACCGGCATCATATGCCTCGCACAATTTCTGCATCCAGCTCATAGGTTCCTCCTTCCCAGGCAAACTCCTGCTGCAGCGCCTCTTCCTCCAAACCGCTGGAATTGCCATACTTTTTACCAAATTTTTTCGCTTTCATTGGACGGATATTCCGCTTCATCTCTTCCGGTATCTCTTCCGGGGGATGGAACAGGATCACTCCATTTACCATTTTCGGTCTCCAGAATCTGGCGGCCAGCATATCCCGTCCAGTCTCATCCGGATAATCAAACCCATGAAACATAACTCCAAATTCCAGTTCACCATAATGGTCATAATAGCCTTCACCTTTGCCAAATTCACAGGGTTCTACATATCCCTGGCATTCCCTTGTTCCCAAAAAAATATCTCTGCGCCCCCCCTTCCTCACCATACGCGTTGCAATATTGTGGTGCTTGTTCTCATTAAAATCCTCTTCCAGTTCCGCGCGACGATTCTCATTAAGAATAAAATGTGCCCGAACCTGATAGGATACATCTGCCAGATAGGTATAGACCGACAGCGTATTCTTTGACGCCACATAGCTGATGGGACGGACATTTTTAGACTCTGTGCGGATTGGTTTCATAACCCGAACCTCATCCACCATCCATATAATTGATGGCTTCCAATAGATGCTCTCCGTGATTCCTTTCAGCGCCTGATAGGTTGGAAGCATATAACTGAACTTTTCTCCCCCCATTCTGGCAATCGGATCACTAAACAGCGCATAGTTGCCCCATACGCAGTACTCTATCTGATTTCTTATTTTCAATATTGCAGCCCTCCTTTACGTCATAATCTAAACTATAAGCTCTATCATTTCCTGCGGCGTTATCTTGATTCCTGCCCACGGATCATAATATTCGTCCTTTAAAATTATCACTCCGGTCTCGCCCAGAGAATATAAAGCTTGTTCCCCGTCCAGCCGTTTAAAAATATGTTCATATAAATTTACACTGTATTGTTGGACTTCTTTTAAAAGAGTGATTTCCTCGCAAAGCGTATGACGATTTCCCAATTTTTCTATTAACTCCTTTCCTTTTCCATAGGGAACAATCACACTTTTTGTTTTCTGGTCGATGACCTGAAAAACCGTCCCCGCCGTTCGAAAGCTCTGATAGAACCGTTTACTTAAATCAGCCAGCGGATTGTCCTCCTCCCGCAAATTCCCGGCCGCGCACCGACATTGACAATTCCTTGACAACATTGTAACCAAATCCGAGTTCCACTTTTTATATGGATAATTTTCAACCGCTTTTGTACATATCTCCTCTTTGGCGAAATATTTTTTTATCATCTCAGGATTTCCCAGCTCATCCGGATTTTCCACATCACGAAGCAGGCTCATGCTGAATTCCTTGCCTTTCTGTATATCCGGCAAAGGCCCCAGGCTCTCCTCAGTAAGATTCCATATATAGACCCTTCCCGTATCCTCTTCGCAGTTGCGGTTACATCGCCCTGCTGCCTGAATCAGGCTTGGGATACCTGCCCAACTGCGGACTACAATTGGAAAACTCACATTGATTCCCGCCTCAATCAGGGCTGTAGATACACAGCAGACCAGCTTTTTCCCTAGCAGCCAGGCTTTAATCCAACGCAATATCTCCTTCCGATGCTTCGGACACATAAGCGTGCTCAGGTGTACACTCAATATCTCGTCCTCCCTACAGCCTTTGGCACATTCTTTCAGCTCCTCATCCGAAAGTCCCTGCTGTATTTGCACCTGCTTATAATTTAAGGCATTCAGCCGGTCAGAAATTCCCCGGAAAATATTAAAGGCCGCATCCTTAGTATTTACAATCGCCAGCACAGAGGTTTTCTCCCGGATAAACATCGCGATGTCATCGGCAGCATCCTGATAAGTACGCGCCTTCATTTGTGGAATATAGCGCACCCTCTTTAAATTCTGATACAGCGCGGCCACATCCGGCACCAATTCCTTCGTATCTAATTCAAGATTCGGCTGCGTCGCCGTACAGAGCAGCACTGTGCAGTTACAATACTGTACAAGGAATTGAAGCGCCCGCTTAAAGAGTTCCCGGCATTTTTTCGGCAGCGCCTGGATTTCATCAAAAATCAGGACTGAGTTTACAAGGCGGTACATTCGCCTCGCCTTGCCGTTCCCATTCTTAAACAGTGTATCTAAGAACTGTACCAGACTGGTCAAAATAATGTCGCTTTCCCAGCGTTCCGTCAACCTGCGATAATGTTTCTCCTCTGTTTCATCCTCCGGTATGATATTGGAATGATGCTCTAAAATGGATGGGTAGTCAGAAAGTGCCTCCCGGATATCTCCTGAATTTTGGTCCAGGATTGTGTTCATGGGGATGAGATAAAAAATTCTTCGCTGTTCGTTCTTTTTAGCCTGGGCAAGTGCAAATCGCAGGCTGGAATAAGTCTTACCGCCGCCGGTAGGAACCGACAATGTGTAGATTCCTGGCCCATATTCTCCCGCAGCCCTGCACCAGCCTGATATGTCACCCCTAATTGGGGCCAATCTCCCTTCTTTGGGGAACTTTTCTATATAGGCTTCGAGTTCAATCAGAAGCTTATCCCAATCGGGCTGAGCTTCACATGACGTTTCAAATGGATTGGCATCATATTCAAAGCACGCGGAATCCCATCTGTCCGCATCCACGAGAATACTCAGCAGCAGTCGGGCAAGCATTCCCCAGTTAAAGGAACGGCTGTCCAGCCCAAATTCCTTCAACTCCTTATACGCCTCTGCAAATAGCTCGTCCAATTCCTCCTCTGTTGCCACTTCCACGTAAAAATTAGCCACTGCCTCCCTATAATCATTCTCCGGCTGTTCTCTCAAACCGTTTAAATAGGGGGAGTCTCCGGAATCTGACAGACAATCCGGCAAACCGGTATGATGACCATAAATACATAAAGAAATCAACTGAGCCGCCTGCCTTTTCTCCGGGTCAGTCTCCCTCTCCCACCATAGCCGATGAACATAAAGCGCACCCAGGCCAGCATGATTGGGATGTCCGCTTCCGGTGCCACGGAGATAGCTCATCCAATCTGCGGTTCCTTTTCCCAGATCATGCAGCAGCCCTATTAATCTGGCCATCTTGCCCAGCCTCAGCTTTTCAGCAGCCTGGAAACATAATCCCGCCACATGAACGCTATGTTCTTTCCAGTCCTGCTCTTGTCCATCGTCTCTTCTATGAGCAATCATTGTTAATTACTCCTTTTCCGCTTATTTATGTTTCTCATTATACTCCATCAGCTATAGATTTTCAACATTCTCTTTTTAACTCGAGTATAATTTAAATTAAATTTGATTTTATTCTTCAATTATGATATCATCTATGATGTCAAGACTTCATGCGGCGCTTGCGGATTGAAACGAGTTTAAAAGAGATATATACAAAAACCCCCTTATCTAAAAACTTTGGCCCAATGCCTTTTGTTTTAAATAAGGGGGATTTTTCTGTCTCATATCGAAAAACAAAATAAGGAGTTCGCAATTCGGCGTACTAAATAGCAGCTATATCCTTATTTTTAAAGACATAACTGCAGTTCCGCGGTCTTATCTACTTTCTGCACTCACTAAGCAGAGTCTGTCTGTTAAATTTCCCCAGCTCTTCTCCCTAACGGAATACCATGGATTCCATTTCATCCAGCTCCCCCGTATCCACCTCCTCTGTTTTGAACTGATACATTCCATACGGTATCCCAGTTCTTCCAGCCTGCTCTGGACTCCTTTTATACAGTAGTTGCAAAATCCTTCCGCCTCCTGTTCATTTTCATCGTAACAAGAAAACTCATACTCCACCCTTACCTTGTAGCCGTCCAGAAACCGCAGCGTCAGATCGCTGGTGATATACCCATTAAGGCTTTCCTCATTTAAGAATGCGGTCTGGATGTCATTTTTAATCTTTTCCTTCATCCCTTCATACATCAGGCGGTTACACTCCCTGTCATCAAATCCGGTATGAAAAGTTATGGCTGTGTTCACTGTATAATCTTTCAATTCATGACTCACCATCCTTCTTTGGTATATTAACTTAGAAGATTTTAATCCATTTGTGTTCCGCAAATTTACTGCTTCATTGACATCCCACCCAGACCTGCTTCCTCGCCTTCCCAGGCAGGGTGAGACGGATGCTCTCCCGGCTGCTGAATCTCCCCTGTCTTTTGTGCAGGCGCTTCTTCCAGAAAACCTCCCAGCTGATTCGGAACATAATCAGACAGCCAAGTACCCCCAAATGTCTCATGGCTCTGTATTCTCCATATTGCCAGCTTTCCAAGATCGAGTTTCACGTCCTCAAACGGAAACAGAAGGTTGGTCAATCCCTCATTTCGAAATGACTTCACATTTTTAAACTTTGTTCCCTCCAATAAAATGCCTTCCTGCGTTAACAGTTCGTTGATTCCGTCTATCCACTCCTGCACATCTCCTCCGCAGCCCTGGAGAATCAGTCCCTCCTGATTTGTCATTCTGCGTAACTCATCGTTTGTGATCTGCATGAAACTCCTCCTTCATTTTTTATAATCTATTTAAAAAGGCCAGCCATTTTCTAATCTGGCTGACCTGGATTTTTTATTCTATGACCTTTTCATTTACATCTCCAATACTGGCGCCTGCTGATTCTCCATGCTCTGACAATACTCAGTCACCAAATCATTCAGCTCCTCTATGGAACCATACTCCGGCAGCCAATCCCACAGCGTTGGCACTCTGCACTGGATGGCTAACTGTTTACATTTGCTCCAGTTTGAAATTCCCATAGCGCTCTTAAGCGCATCCATTTTGCTTTCGGTTGCCGGAAGGGTCAATGTATAGTTATCATAGGGATTCCCTTTATAGACCCATACTTTAAAACTACAAGTCTGCTTATAATTCGGATCCGGTAACTCCTTCCCTCTATAGATGGGCTCCAGTTCTTCCTGACTCCCGCTGGTATAGCCAAATGCATGAAACATACCACCGTGTTTTTTTATATAATCTTTTCCAATCCCTTCATAATTAGATCTGGCTGCCTGCTCCTCCATAGCCATATCAGCATTTCCCTTCAGCAGATGTTCCCCTAATTTTACTTCCGTTGTCACCCCCGGCAGATATCTGAATTTATCCATGTTGCAGGAAAGATTGATTATATCTTGGAGTGTCTCCGGTTTCATCATCTCAATCACGGTTCCGAATACCGCCTCATCCTGGCTGTCCATCCATTTCACACGATAGGCCAGATAGTTCAGTTCCTCCAATCTTTTTTCTGACACAGGGACCTCATACAGGTACTGGCGCAGATTTGGAATGGACGATTCCACATAGGCGGTAGCTGTTTCCAACGGAACTGTATCTGTTCCATTCAGAAGAGAATAGGCTTCTCTTATTTCTTCGATTGTAGCCGGCAGACTGATACCTACACCAGGGCTTACTGTCCGGCTCAAAAAAATCTTAAACATTTAAATTCCCCTCTCTGTCCTTTCACATATAGCCGTTTCTATTTTTTGATACTCTATTAAAAAGGCCAGCCATTTTTTGATCTGGCTGACCTGAAATTTTACCCCATATCCTCTTTTACCCGTCTCACATCTATGAAAAGGCCAAAAAACCGGGGTCAAAAACGGCCATTTTTTGCCCGATTTTTCCCTCGATTTTTCGCCAAAAACCACTATATCTTGTGGTTTAACCCCTGTGCTTTCCTTCCAAACCACAATTCCGCATCATTATCACCACCTCGACATTTGTTGAGTGGATAATAATGATGTTCACAGGGCAGAATTGGCCCCGGGTGGAACCTCTATCTTCCCTGCCCTGTCAGAGTGTATACTTCTTTTATATTACTCTTCCCTGCAATCGAATTATATCATAATTTTAGAAATTTGAAGATGCCTTTCATTTGAAGATGCCTTTCGTATCTTGAGATAAGAAATGTATTGTTGACTTAGTTAATGCCAACAATAACCTCCTACACTAAGTTGGCCTAATAGACTGTAGCCAAAGGATTATCATTACAAAACCCTTTGGCTATGTACATAGAATTTATTATATGTTGTTATAAAGGTAAATTTAAGATTTATAATCAAAAAGTTTAAATGCCCGTTCTCCAATATTAATTATTGTTGCATCTTCTACTGGCAAATTTTCAATGGACTTTTTCAATTCTTCGTTATTCAATGTTATTCCTACAATAACTTGAGCTGATCCTTTTAAATCCAATACGCTTTGGATTAAGCTTTCCATGTCAGAAGTTACTATACTATGTTGAGCAGGTTCATCAAATATCAATAGGCCCGGATGATTTCCTTCTTTCTCAAGAGAAGTTTGAAGTAATGCAATTGTGAATGACCAAATGATCCTTATATTATCACTGGCAGAAGAATCAAACTTCATATCAAATCCATCAATTGAAGGAAGACATGTTTCAACAGGAATATCAACAGCCTCAATATCTGGGGCACTCTTATATTTATATTTACGAAGATTCTTGATGAAATTTCTTTTAAAAGCAGCAATAATTTCAGCATCTGATTCAGAGATATCTTTTTTCGGAAGTTTTTCGTACTCTTCTCTATACTTTTTCCAACGCGTAGATAGCTTACGAATTTCTTCCAATTGTAATAATATAAATGATTGCAGTTGTTTATAACCTCTGATTTTTGACTCAACCTCAACAAGTTTTTGAACAATAAACTCAGACCACTCTGTTTCTGTAGAATATATATCCGAGCGAATCGTCTGTGCAAGACGGCGAAGTGTTACTAATCGTGATTGCAAATCATTTTTTACCAGTGATAGCTGCTCTATATTTGTCTTATGGCTGTCACGTGTAAATTCAAGAACACTTTTCTGGCCTTCTAAATGTCGAATATTTTCTTCAATACTCATAATGGGAATATCTTTACCTAAATGCAAAAGAGAATCTTCAATCGGTTGATTACATGTAGGACAAATATTCCGAGAAATTTGACAACCTATTGTAGAACCCATACTTTGCAATTTTGCTGCATCTTTATTATTTCTCAAATCACGAATAACCACCTCAAGGCTTCGCTCTGCTTGAGCAACTGCACTGCGTGACACATTTATCTGATCCAAGCATTCACTTTCTTTCTGCTCGAAAGAAAGTATAGTTTCAGATATTGTTTGCAATTCTTTATTTAGGTTTTCAAAATTATCAATATTTCTTGGTTTAAGACATTTAATTGAGTCATGTTCATCTTGTAATTCAGATATAACATTTTCGAGAGACTTTTTATCAATTGTTGTAACACTAATAGCTTTAAAATCATTGCTATTCATAATTTTAGGTTGCATAGGAAGTCCACTAATAGAACAAGATTCTCGCGTAACATTTCTGTTTATATCATCAAATACCCCCTTCCATTCTCTGATAATTGCATTGCCTGTTGTTTTAAGCCTATTCTTTTCTCTCTCATTTTTAAAAGTATCTAATCCAAGCAAAAATTCTACTACACGCTTTTTGGCATCCCTAATTCCGAAATATGGCATTCCAGAAAAAATATCAGCCCAACCGTGCTTTTGCTCAATAAACAAACCAGAGAAGATTACTTGCAAATAAAGTTTTTGATCATTACCATTCGTTTGTACAAGAGGTAACTGAATATGCAAAAACGATTCTAAAAATGAGTGGAACCCTTTTTCATTAGATGCAGCGCCACCATCATGAAGGTACATATCTTCTGGCTGTGTACTTTGGCTACCAATTGAATCAAAATCACCATAATATACCGTTACAAGCCGCGAGTCTCTTGATTCTAATTTCGCAGCTCTATATATAGTTACAGTTTCATTACCATTAGAAATTTCCAAATACATTCCAGACTCTAAGACATTCCAATCTTGTTCTCCATCATGAATTATCGATTTATATACAGAGGTGAGAACTTTTTCATTTCTTCCACCAATAATTTCCTCAAAACCAAGGCAGTAAAGAATTGCTTCAATCACAGAACTTTTACCGGCAGTATTACTGAGGCTGGCAATAAACGTTAATCTGCTGGAGAATCTTTCATCAAAACCATAAACTCCTCCGTTAGACTCATTTGCTGTTTTTATTTCAATACGAAGACGATTTATCCTCAGCATATGTATCCCTCCAAATATCTGACAATTGTTTTATCTTATTGTCTGTTAATTTTTTTGCTAAAAGTGAGAGTTCCGATTTTTCTGAAACAAATATGGTTGTGTCCTGTTCGATTTCTGATACTAAGTCCCATCCTTTATCTGTTAAAATGTATTTTCCATTTTTACCTTGAAAAATCAAATTATCTGCTATTGCAAAAGTAACCGCTCTGTTAACAGCTGGATCAAAACGTATAATCGGTGGAGCTGAGAATTCATATTGTGCATAATGTAACAATCGAGTCATAGCATCTTTTGAACAAAGCGCAAAAGATATCATGTGTAATTTTATCGGTAAGCACCCTGATTTACCCCAACATGATTTTGCGAGGATAAAGCATATCTGTGATACCTTATAACTAATTCGATAATTATAAGGAACGGCATCTGGTTTTGCATTAAAGACAATGTCACGATTATCTATTAACTTTTGCCTATTCAAAATATTCACCTACATTCTAAATTCCATTGAACAATCTGCCAACCAACTCGCAACCAAATCCTGTTTTAATTCCCCAATTGAAGCTAAATCAACTGTTGTAGAAAATTGTTCCTTTAACTTATTTTCAAAATTGTCAAGCAGTTCATTAAATAATTTTGCATTACCAATGTTGTCAGATATCATTCTTGTTTTAATAGCAACATCTTTTTTACAACTTTGTTCTAGCTCAATTAGAGATTTATGAATTTCCGGAAAGCTCAATCTCAACTTATTCAGTATAGCAAGTCCACTAAGATAAGATTCTATAAAAAGATTTACTAAAAAAATGACATCTTCATCATTATCATCTTTAGTATTTTTAATAGCTTTTATTTTGCGTCTTATATTTTCAACTTTTTCAGAATCACATTTTGTATAATCAAGTGTAATCGCATCTCTTATTGCTAAGTTCAAAAGATAATCTTTATGTGGTGCAAGAACTATCCTGCTGATTTCCAGCAAAAAATCATCAGCACACTTTATAATAACTTTAAACTCATCACTGATATGAGTATATAATTTGGGGTTGGACTTCTTGGCAGCTAAAACTTCCTTTCTTTTAGTCTCAGCATGCTTTACTATACGAGAGTCATTCTGCTCTGGTATCACAAAGTGCCACTCTTTAATTGAAGGCACACCCCAATCTTTAAGTTTCTTTATATATTCTGGTTTTAAAAGTTTTCCAATATCTTTTGTCATTTTATCTCGCATATGTGTGTAGTTATCTTCATCTGAATAATTTTTCTCAGGACAATAGCACTGATGAACAATTCCATTTTGAGTAAATCCCTCAATTCCACCATCGCCTCCTTGTGCTGCAGAAATGGGTGTATAATGTTCATCTTGATATCGCATGCGATAACACATGACGCACAAGTCCTCCCATGCATTACCACTCATATACCCTTCAATAAACTGCAAAACACTCATTTACCGTTTCCTCCAAATAAACTTAATGATATTGAATTAGTGATATTGGGTTCCTTTGTCAGCACACATTTATCTACACAAAATGAATATGCATCAACTAGGTCCTTAATTTTTACAAGATGAAAGCAATCAAAAACACCTATAACCACTACTTCTCTATGCATATAGTAGCACTTTTCCCCTATTTTAGGAAGATATTCCGTCATAGCAACACTATCCTCCCCTATTTTTTTACATATTGATACCTTTCAATTATACAATTTATATAATTTCTATCTCTTTACCATACCATGAATAGCAAGTAATATTCTATCATCTACTTGCCACCCTTTAAATATCCAAATCGAATCACTGATATCAAATCATTAAATATATCCAATATTGATAATTAACTGCTAAATTAATAATTTTCTTCTCATGCTAAACAGACTTTTAGATACCAACACGCTTATTCCCACTAAATAACTTACTTAATCCTAAAAATATCAAATTATCAAAACAATATCAGGCCTCTAACGATTCTATAGATATAAGTTGTTCCGTTACCTTTATGAATCTATCAGTATGTCCTTTTGCAATCGACTTATTTTGCTGTTGAAGAATCTCTTTTTGATTCTTCAGTAATTCCAATAGTTTTTCAAATCCCTGAATTGTGTTTGATAGTTTTATATCTGGTCTTTCTTTATAATACTGCCACATATTTTTGAAATCTAAGCTAAATCTATTTTTTCCAGCGTTAGTACACCGCGAAAAGGCTTCCGCGGTTGCTATAGCCATTTCCTCATCAAATACATTCAATGCTTTCCGTTCGCATTCAAAAAATGCCGTTTCTGGTCTCTCACGAATAGCCTCCAAATATAGCTTTCGATTAGCACTATAGATTAGCACTTTCTTTTCTCTGAAGTCCTCAATCAACATATAACATTTCCATTCAGATACTGTAAACTTATCTTTACTTTCTGAGTCAATGTATCTTCTGCCATATGCAACTTCCCCATCCTCCGACACCATCCGTTCCATGCATCGTTGAATCCCATTTTGAATTTTTTCCCAATCAATATCATTAAATAGATCAAACTGATATTCTCTGGCCCAATAAGCATTATATATAAAATTAATGTATTCATCTAATAACATCTGACCAGTATAAGCCATATCCAAAACTTCAGGAAATCCCTGCACAATAATATCCTCATCAATATCCAAAAGGCAATTTGTCCGAAGTATATCTTTAGGAGCAGCTGCCACATTTCGCGCCTTTATCTCTGCAATCTCTAAATTAAGTTGGTTCTCATCCCAATCACCTTTTATAATCCAATCTTTTGCAGTCTTAAATATAAAATGATTATTAAAAATAGGATAGAGCTTACGTACCGCTTCATCTGTAAGCAGATTTCCATATTTATCATCCTTAGCTTTTCCAGCTTTATATGCAAACATATAAGATACAAACGAACATAGCCACTTATCCATATCAGGGAAATCATGTTCAACAAGTATAATGTAGATACGGTTAAAATCTTGCAATGCGCATTTTAAACTCCGGATATTATGTGGACGAGTGACCGTTTCTTTGGATTCTGCAAACAAACTCTCTATTCCATCCAATGTCTCCGTAGAAGATAATTCAAAAAGGCGCAGTATCTCGTCACTATGCTTTTTTAGAAATTGATAATAGTCCTCAGACAATCGAATTTGATCATCTATAACAGTATGAACGATTGCTTTATAATCAGGTTTATATCTTATAGTTCGCTCAATTATTTTTTCCTTGATTTCTTCATACGAAATATTCTCGGCTCCACTTTTCTGGTTCAAGCAATTCAGCACTACATTAACTGGCTGATGGGTATCACCATTATACTCTTTTATTTCCTCTACAGAGGTTATTTGCGATTCTGAAACTTGCATTTTATCCTCATTAGCCACGACAATTGTGTGAAACTTTTTATTCTCACAATAGTCATTTATGCACCCTAATACATCGATTGTATCTAATTTACTTCTCTCCAAATCATCAAAAACAAGAACTACTCTTTTCCCATTCAAACTGTTTTCAACGTCCATTAGATTCGCTGGATTGAAAGATATAACATTTTTAATATTTTCTGGCCATGGTAATCTGGACAATTTATCCTTATACTTTCCTAATGTTTCACTTTTTTGATCCCAACCTTTATCTTCTAAATATGCACTCATCCATGCAGTTCTAACACATTCACCTATAGTCTCAATAGATGAAAGACCAAACAGCGAAATTCGCAGAATAATATGAGTAGGTTCTAATTGTTCCCTTAGATTGTGCTCCATCAAATAGGTTTTTCCACACCCCCATTCCCCTGTCAACATCAATGCCCCAACAGGTTCTGGTTCTCTACAATAATATACCAGTTCTTCTAATGTCGTCATTTCCTCTCATGTATGATGTTTCTTTTACAAACACCATTGTTTCCTTTCTGTTAGTAGTGTGGTTATAATGAATTCTAATACTGTGCTTTAAATTTTTCCATATATGTAAAGATAAAGCCCCTATAAAACAGGAGCCTTTTCTTTTAATATTCACATTTTTCCAAATGATAAATATTACAAATTGCATTTATTCACATTGAATCATATCGAAAGTTGTAACCTCTTAGGTCGTACTTTTTTTATCATTTGTATGTTTATTATATAACAGCTTATTTCCAAAATCTACCCCCTTCCAGAATAGTTCATCTTTTTCTTTCTCTAGCCATTCAGTTCGATCAAACAAACTCATCTGTCCCTCTATGGTCTTTTCCTCCATCCACCACGAAAAAACATCCTCCGCCGTCTTCCATTTCGTCTTTCCTCCACCAGCATGGATTGCATCCAGCATCTTTCCAAAGGATCGTATATATGCCCGTTGGTAGGTCGGGAATAGTCGAAACTCTGTCCAGCAGTTCTTCCCTGCCATGGGGCATCCCAAACAGCCGACTCGGTAGAATCCCATATCATAAAGCGGATTAATCTCCAGGCGCTCGCTGTGTATATATTCCCACACATCCGAGTCCCGCCAGTCCACAATCGGATTACAGATTCTTTTCCCCTTTAGCGTGCAGCTCTCAAACAGCATGCGCTGCTCATCATTGTCATTATTTAGAAGCTTCTAAATTAACCAAAATGACCAGTCAGGTTCAATCCTGCCGGTCATTTTTATTATGTATCATGATACTTGATTATCTCTTAAATTTATGCAAGCCTGTATCTCTTATTTAATTATATTTCTTTCGTATCTGTAATTCACCCCAGCTTTTTCCGCTTGGTTCATCTGGTCTTTACGCTCAATATGATAGATACGGTTTCCTTTTTTGAATTTAGCGCCTGTCTGTTTAAACCAGAAAGGAACATCATACTCCACACATTGCTGCATGGTATCTAAGATCCATGCGTAATCACAAATCCTGGCCTCTGGGCCAGACTCCCCACCACAGGTAACTTGTTCAATTAATCCGGTTGCCAGATATCTGCGAATCTCAATCCGTTCCAGCATTGGTTCATGAATGAGCGTCCGGTGCCTGATTGGTAAATTCAGAAAAATAGGGAGCCGATAATCGGCCCTATTCTGGTTCTCACAGGTACAGCAGATTGTTACATTGTCATATCCTTCTCCCCAGTCTTTTGGAAGTCCAACCTGGAATCGATGGATTCGTTTTGTAATGATTACAAAGTGCAGGTCGCCCCTCTCCCTGATCATCCTCCATGCTTCGGGCCGCCATTCATCCGCTTCTTCTACAAAGAAATCCGAGGTCATGCAAGTATACACGGTCCCCTCGTCCGTTTGTAATTTATATATACCTTTTCGATTACGCTTAACCGGCAGATCGAATCTGGATGTCCTGGCTATAATACTGCTGTCTTTCCCGAATTCGGCATCTCTGCGATACACATAGCAGTTTAGACACCCCGGACTTATTTTTCTACATCCGTGCCATGGGTTCCAGGTTGCCATAATGCCACCTCCTACATAAATAAAGGGCCTTATGATATGTTCAAAAAGGAACTGATCTGATAACATCTTTCTATTCTATAAGCTGGAAACTGTCGACTTAGCCATTACCTTTCAGCCCTTTTATATATTCACTTTGACTCCCATCCCAATGACAATATATACATCGTCCATTTTTAAAATCATGGGCACAATTGGGATAGCCATATAGGACGTGGGCACATTCAGGGCACAATGCCATCATTTTTGAAGATGATTTTAAAAACTCGCTTCCACACTCATCACAAATGGAATATTCATTCTTATTCATGCTACACTCCGCATATTTCAAGTTGTTGCTTAATACATCTCCCTGACAAAACTAAATTTAGTATTCATCTTCGGGCTGAAAATTATTGTAGTACGATACAAAATTGTTTATAATTTCTTGACGGGAACCAGTACATTGGGTTTCAATCCCGCCGTTTTTCAAGCTGTCAATCCACTCTCCGTCTATCATACAGCCAACATCCATATTGATGCTGTATTTAGCTTTTTCAAGTAACGGAACATCTGAAATATCACCAAGGCAATACAAGTAACCGCATAATAATCGAATATATTCAGAACTGTCCGGTTGATAATTTGCTATTTCCATCTGTATTAAATTGATTATTTCCTGTTTAGGTATATCTTTAAAATGAAATCCGTATTCTTTTATTATTTGTTCTGCTCGCTGATCATTTGTCATATTTGAACTTCCTCTCTAAAAGCCCGATTTTCAATTGCACTTTTAGGCCTAAGAGCCCCCATTTTACTCACCGCCCCCATGAAACACCATCAGGTACTCCTGTTCTCCAGTTTCTTTCTCTGCCATTCTATTTTCAACACGGAACCCTTCCGCCCGGTAGAATGCCACAGCGCCTATATTCTTTTCATATACATGCAGTGACAGGCGCTTTTTCCTCTTTACCTCTGAAATCAGCTGATGGCCGATCCCCTGCCCTCGGTGTCCCTCCGCTACAAATAATCCTGCAATGTATTCTGCGTCCATGCCAATGAAGCCCTGGACTTCCCCGTCTTCCTCAAACACATACACCTCTGCATTTGGCAGCATGGAGCGGACTGTCTCATAATTCTGTTTCCAATACTCCTCTTTTATAAATGGATGAGCCGTTAAGTTTCCCTCCAGCCAAATCTCCATAATCCTATCCAAATCCCGAAACTCAAATAACCGAATCATCTAATCTGACGCCTCCTCTTTCTACTGCTATTATACAGGAGCTGATATGAGATCGCAATACATTTTCAGAACATTTGTTCTTTTTCGTATTTAGCCACTGTTCTGGGTTTGCATTGAGTTTTGCATTGACGGTTGCATTGACTTGCATTGAAAACTTGTATTCAGAGACTTACATTTAAAGCTGCAGCTCCTGCCCAATCTGACTTCCATCCAGGCAGTCCATTCGAAACTCCTCCTCCGTTTTTATGAACAGGTTGTCATTATTGTCTGTATCCCAGAACCCAATATAAATCTCACCCTTCTCCGTCCGAATAGGCCGGTAAAACAGTTCTTCTCCCCAGCCGCTATCTGCCATAGCCTTCCACTCTTCCATTACAGCTGCCAGTTCCCGATCATTTAATTCTCCATAAGTTCGTACTGTAAGCACACCCCAAAGGCTGCCGGCATATACCTCTACATCTGGCGTCATAGATGCAACCCGTTTTTTAAGCAGTTCAGAAAACAGATATTCTGCCAGCCCCTTCTCGGGGCAGCTTTTTAAGCTGGCCTGGCTCTTTTCCCGGATCATATTTTCATACGAGAGAAGCTCCTCCCCGCTTAAAAGCTCCGGCACAAAGGATTCACTTCCATTCCAATAGGCAGTTACAGCCAATGAATTGTATAGATCGAACTCCTGAACAAACGGACTCAGTTCCTGTATCGGATGTGCCTTGCAGATCAGCGTGCCAAATGTTGTCTCCACTGGCCCATTCTCTTTCATTTTCTGCAAACCAAATTCTTGAAGACGGACATATGGTTCCAGCTCCTTCTCGATGTAAATCTGATGTAAATTCAGCAGATACTTCGCATAGCCCTCCGCCGACAATTCCTGAACCGGGAGGAATTCATAATCCTTATAATTACGGATAATCTGACACGCTGCATCTGCATCCCTGGGAACCTCCGCCTCCAGAGAAGCCAGAAGTTTTTTTCTCAACACAGTGGTTTTATCCGCCAGGTTCTGTATCTCCATCGCAATCTGGTTCAGCTCCCTAAATGTGAGCCGCGGTGGCAAGAACTGATCCAACTCCCAGATATTGCTGAGATAGTCTGCCACCTCATCAACGTCATATGTTCTGCACTTCTCCTCCAGGGCCTCCAGCTGTTTCTCCGTCATGGGGAAGTAAAAACAGCTCTTTTCCGAATACTTCTTATCAAATGCCAGATACATCCGGAATACTGCCGATCCAGGCTGCACCACTTCCGGATTCTGCTTCGTTCCCACTGCCGGTTTTGGCGCCTTGATTCTTGTTATGAGTCCCTCATCTGTCAATCGCTCACTGGCTTTCATATTCAAACGGCCATATGCCTCATAATCAAAATAGCCGGTCAGTTCCACCGGCAGCGTTCTTCCTTCCCGCTCAAACAGATAATGCCCATACTGTTCCAGGGATTTTATCTCTGGATGGCATTCGTACTGGTCTAAATGGTCCATTGCCTCCACAATCCGAAGCAAGGAATCCGGTTTTTCATTCTGCAATACCGTCTCGAATACAGCCCGCTCCTGTTCCGACCAGGAACCAATCTTTGCGGCAAGGTAATTTAACTGCCCAAGGTTTGAATCCTGAAACACAAATTCTCCAATTAACAGACGTGCCAGACCGGCCACCGGCGCTTTCACATCCCCTATGAATGGAATCATCCTGGAAGGATGGTACCCGGCCAGCTCCTCCAGGACATGCTCTGCCTGTTCCTCCGAGGCCGGCAGCTTTATCCAAATTCCACCATCCCAGTTTTCACGCTTTACAAACACTTTCATTTAAGCCCCACTCCCTTCCTTATTCCTTCTATATAAAATATGGTTCCGATGATTTAAGTAAGAATATTACCCGGCAGCGCTCCCGCCTGTTCATTCTGCCTCTGAGATTCTCCTTCCTTCTGCCCCTGAACCAGTTCTTCCGACTGAAACAGAGACAAATATCCATTGACCGCCTCTGCTATCTTCTGGTAGTCCGCCTCATCTATCTCACAATTCCACCAGACAGAATCCTTATACGAGCTCAGTTCCGGTCCTGTCATCCGTTCCCCTTCCGTTTCTTGTTTCAGACCGGTCACATCACTGATTAAAAACTTCATCTGGTCCACCAGCCCATTGGTCCGTTCTAGCACTGAAACGGTAAGACGGGTATATCCACTGTCCAGGAAGCCTTGCCCCAACTCAATCTTCCCTCTGAGATTCTCCTCCAGTCTCCCATAGCAGGCTTTCCCCACATAGTGCATATCCTGCATTGCAATCCGCCCTTCAAACATCTTTTTCAACTCTTCCGATACCATTCTGCTGCTCCTCCACTTCTATCGTTCCTGTAATCCCTGTAATGCCAACAATAAAACCCCCAGCCGTGATTGGGATATCACACAGTGTCTGGGGACTTTATTCTTGCCACTGTCAGGATCCCGGCAGGCAGGAATCCTTTGATTCTGCCGCCGGTCTTAGTCATAATCGTTGATTGTCTGTGTCATCACAATCCCTGAGTGGAACTGGATTTCAAGCTTATCTTCGCTGATTACCTTGATGGCTTTAATCAACCGCCTGACCAGTTCATCATCAAACTGGCGCTTTAAATAGTTGGTCTTTTGGATGTACTGGCCCATGCCTTCCACTCTCTGATCGTAAGCTTCGGCCAGCTGCTTTTCCCGAATCAACTCCGTCCTTTTTTTCTTGAAGGCCCGGATCTGGTCCGCGATCTCCCGGTACGCCCGGTCGAACTCTTCATCGGCGCTCTCCGTTTTGGCGCTGTCCTCGATTAATGCCAGCATCTGTTTCTGCAGCGCATCGATCTTCTCATCATATTCGGTTGGTTCCACGTTATCCGAGTAGCTACCCAGGATCCGGATGACATTATCCCGGAAGGAATCGATGAACTCCCCTTCATCCTTTACCACAGAGTTGACGGCCTCCATAATCGCTTCGTGAAGCGCTTTTTCTTCCAGACTGGGGGAATGTTTGCACTTTTTGGTTCCGCTCTTCAAGCGGCTGTAACAGCGCCACACCGGCTTCTTGGTTCCGCCGTTCACCCATACCTGCCTGCGGTAAGGCTGTCCGCACTCTTTGCAGTACATGATGTCGGCCAGCACATACTTGGAACTATATTTTCCTCGGATGGTGGTTCCCTTCTTTTTTGCCGGGCGGTAAACATTCGCTCGCCGGGCCCGCTCCTCCTGTACCTGATAGAACAATTCCCGAGGAATAATCGCCTCATGGTTGCCCTCGATGTAATACTGTGGTACAATTCCTTTATTGACTGCTCTTTTTTTCTCCAGGAAATCCACGGTATAAGTTTTTTGCAGCAGCGCATCCCCCATATATTTTTCATTCATCAGCATCTTGGAAATCACCGTGGCATGCCACACGGTGTTTCCCGTCACAGTCCGGATTCCCTCCTTGGTAAGCGTCTCTGCAATTTTGTTAATGCTGTTTCCTTCCAGGTATAATCGGAAGATCCTTCGGACCAGCTTTGCCTCATCCGGCACGATGACCAGATTTCCTTCTTCATCCTTGGTGTATCCCAGAAATTTATTGTGATTTACATACACCACTCCGTTTTCAAACTGCCGCACATACCCCCAGTGTACATTTTCGCTCAAGTTCCGGCTTTCCTCCTGGGCCTGGCTGCTTAGAATGGTGATCAGCATTTCCCCGCCATCCCCCAGGGTATTGATGTTCTCCTTTTCAAAATACACGGCGATATTCTTTGCCTTTAATTTTCGGATATGGGTAAGGGAGTCTACCGTGTTCCTGGCAAATCGGCTGATGGATTTTGTGATGACCATATCAATTTTCCCCGCCATGCAGTCATCAATCATTGCTTGAAAGTCATTCCGCTTACGAGTCATGGTGGCGCTCTTCCCGTCATCTGCATAGATTCCTGCAAACACCCATTCCGGGTTGCTGTTGATTTTTTCTGTATAATAATTCACCTGTGCTTCATAGCTGGTCTCCTGCTGTTCCTGCAAGGTACTGACCCGGCAGTAGGCGGCTACCCGCAGCCGCTTATATTGGGCTATTGTATCACGGCTGTATTCCGGATTGGCTGGAATTACAGAGATGTTTTTCTTTACAACGGTTGCTGTTCTGGCCCGTCTCATCCGGTTTCCTCCCTTCTGCTGCTTCCCTGATAGGAAGATCGATTTTTACACCATTTATTAATTCAAATTCGAACCGACCGTCCTTGTGAACCGTAATCCGATGTATCGTTGCCTTAAAAAGTTCACTATTAAATTCTTTTTGGAGTGGGTTTTCTTCCAGGGCTATTTTCAGTTTTTCAGTCTGGTAATTCTGGTCCTGGATTCTGGACACTCGGTATTGTAATCTGGCCCGCTCATAAATCAGCCGTACCATCTCCTCGGATGGATACTCCGGCTTTTCCTCCAATTCCTGCAGCTTTCTGGTCAGTTCTGCAGCCTCACGGCTATAGGGCAGGCCTTGCACGATGGTTTCCGGCTCTGTTTGAAAGCTCCCATCCTTCACCCCTCTCATCAAATCCATAAATGCTTGGATGATCTGGCTGTTTACCAGGAATATATTCCGGCAACACACCTTGTTTTCATTTATGTAGTGCTTACATTTCCAGACGATTTTTTCTCCCGGCTGTCCGCAGTGCTCCACGTATCGGCGGTAAGGCTGCCCGCAGACTCCACAGACCAGACTGTCTGCGAACATAGAGCGATTCCCGAAGCTGTTAGGCTGCATGACGCGTCCCAACTCTCTGCTCTTTTCTTTCCTGCGCTCCTGTACCTGGGTGAACAGTTCCGATTCTATTATTTTGGGATAGAATTCGTCTCCCAGATACTTTCGGTTCTCCAGGATTTTTCCAACTGTCCCATGGTTCCAGACCGGCTTATGGTTTGCATTGAGCGCTCCCAGATCAGTGAGTTTCCTTGCAAGTTGGTACAGGGAAGCTCCTTCTGAATACTCCTGGAAGATTTCTTTTATAATCTCTGCCTGTTCTGGAGCAATTACTATTTTTCCTCCCGCCATCCGGTACCCCAGCGGCATATGGCGCTGTCTCATACTCCGCTCACCTCCTGTCCATTTTCTTCCAGTTCCAGACCGTTCTTCAGCCAGAATACCAGCCGGCGTCCGGGCAGCACCGTGATATGGTCTACCAACAGCAGGAACAACTCCTCGTCATATGCCTCCAGAATGGCAGGACGATTGCGGAAGACGCTTATCAGATATTCGGTCTGGGATATCTCCCATTCAAAGGCTTTCTGCCCCTGCAGCTGCCGCAGCCGCCTCCGGTGCGCTTCCAGCTGTGCCTCAATCTGGTTTTGTCTCTCGATAAAAATGGCAGAGCTTATGCTGCCTTCGGTTAATACCCTGCCCAGCCTGTAGCCCTGCCGCTTTAGTTCCTGGATATTCTGTTCTATCTCCTGCATCTCCCGGTCCTGCTCTGGGTTACCTTGGATTGCCTTCAGCGCCGCAAGCATGGGGATCAGGATTTCCTCATAGTTGCTGGCAAGCCGGTTCCAGAGCGTAAGAAATGCAGCCTGGATGACGTCCTCACGGACTGCCTTCTGGCTGCATTTCTTACTGTCTTTAATATGCTGGTAACAACACCACTGGATTTTTTCATATGGCTTTCCGATGTAGATTTTCTGCCTGCGAAATTTTGTTCCACACTCCCCACAGAGAATCCGACTGCTGAATGCATACCGGTTCTGATATACACTGGTATCCTCCACACACTGCCGTTCCCTCCGATACTCATAAATCTGGCGGATAGCCACAGCCTCCTCTCTGGTAATAATGGCCTCATGGTCATCTGCTATCAGATACTGGGGCAGTTCTCCTCGGTTGTTTTTGCGAATGAATGGGACTCCATCGGTCGTATAGGTTTTCTGAAGCAGCAGATCCCCTTCATATGCACAGTTCCGAAGAATCCCCTTTACCACACTGTCCTGCCATTCCTTTGCTCCACGGATCGTGGGAATCCCTGCTGTTTCCAGTTCTGCGGCAATGGTGTAGGATCCTTTCCCTCCCAGGTATTCATCAAAAATCCAACGCACGATCTCCGCCTCCTCTTTTTTTATAACCAACTCTCCGTACTCATTATTCTCATAACCATACGGTGGGCTGCTTATAATGAATGTACCTTTTCGGAACCTCCGTACTACCGACCACTTATTATTGGTGGAAATGCTCTCGGATTCTCCCTGGGCGATAGAACTTAAGATGGTTATCATCTGCTCGCTCTTTTCCATTAGGGTGTTGAGCCTCTCCTTCTCAAAATAAACGCCTATTCCAAGGGCCTTCAGTTCCCGGATGGCTTTGATGCTGTCCAACGTGTTTCTGGCAAACCGGGTCACAGACTTTGTCAGGATCAAATCAATTTTTCCCTGCCGGCAGTCCTCCATCATCTGTTGGAAGTCATCTCTCCGGTACAGCTTTGTACCGGTCCGGCCTTCGTCTGCATAGATACCGGCCAGCACCCATCCCTCCTTTTCCCCAATCAGCCGGGTGTAGTAGTCTACCTGGGCTTCAAAGGAATTCTTCTGGTCCGCCAAGTTCGTACTGACGCGGCAGTAGGCGCAGACACGTTTGACTTCCACCGCATTGGCGGTGAAACCGTTGCTAACAGGCTCAATTTTTGTAATTTTCTTTACAACCTTCTTTGCCATAGGCTTCTCTCCTTCCTTTCTTTGTTCTCCTGTTAGCACCACATAATACCATAAGTTTTCAGATATATCTAGTGTTTTTACCCATATACTTTCGACAATTCCGGAGAAAATGTTTCCCGGTTTAAAGCATCGATTTTTTTGTATTCCTCCTCTGTGATAAAGCCATTTTCCAGCATCAGATTCAACAGTTTCCGGGCTACACTATACCGGACTTCGTTTGTTTCTTTTTTCTGTCCCATGAGCCTGCCTCCTAATGAATGGATAAATTCGGACTGTCTTCCGGTACCGCTAATGCCGAGTCCTTTAACACAGAAGTGCAAAGCACTTCAATCTTCCCCTGTTCCGGCGAATAAGTCTCCACATCAAAGTTCTGTAAAAACTCTGCATAAGCAATGATATCCTTTGCATTGCGGCTCAAGCGGTCGGGACCGCTCACCACCAGAATATTCACACATCCCTGTGATGCCGCATCGGTCAATGCCTGGAGTCCGGGCCGATTCATATCCCGGCAGGAACCGGTGTCCTGGGAATGTCCGATTACCTCCCATCCCATGCGTGAGGCATATTCGGTTAGCTTCTGGTCCTGCCGCTTCAAGCTCCCATACTGGTCCTCCGGCGCATCAATCCGGGTATATATCCATGCTTTTTTCTTTTCGTTCATAAGTTCCTCTCCCTCCTATTCTGGACTACAACGTTCAATCGAACTTTAAATCTATATTTTCGTTTTGGCTCCTTTTGCCGCTTCGTAATTCTCCGTCATGCTAAGGCCGATACTGATTCGCAGCGCATGATCCACCTGCTTCATATCCTTTTCCGTCAATCGTCCTATGTACTCCCGCAGACGGATATGGTCGATGGTCCGGATCTGCTCCAGAAGTACAACGGAGTGCTCTTTCAGGCCGCAATGGTTGGGACTGATTGGGACATGGGTCGGCAGCGGATGCTTGTCCTGCCTGCTGGTTACGGCCGCTACAATTACAGTTGGACTGAACCGGTTCCCCATATCATTCTGGATCATCAGCACCGGCCTTACGCCGCCCTGTTCGCTGCCGGTTACCGGTGTCAGGTCTGCATAGTATAAATCGCCTCTTAAAATATTCACTTTGATTCTCCCCTCTCCTGCCTAATTTTCTGGAAACAAAAAAATCCCCTCACTCGTATTTAGCAAGGGGATGAAACTCTATGTAGTTTTTCCAGTTCTCTTTTAAAGCCGGACTTTACTCAAGGGATATTTTTTCTGCTCCTTTCGATAATCCTCCCACATCTGTTTCCAGTCGATGCTGTCGCGTTTGCAAGAGCTGTGATTGGACGATTCTGCTCTCCCAAATCGAATATACATTGCCATGGTCCTTTTGTTACCATCCCTCATGATTTGCTTCCTCCTCTGATGGTTTATTCTTTCTATACCACAACATATCTGAATTATCCTAAAACAGCTATCACAATATCCAATAAAAATGGATGGTATTCTTAGCCAATCTGACAAAAGCTCACTGTTTCGATAAACTGTATCTGATGGCGGCGGTTAAAAAAACAGCCGCCGCCACACAGTATAAAAGCGTACTTGTTCTTCATTTCATTTTTATTTGATACATCATGCTCCTATTCGGCACACCTCCCCGGAGCCTGGCAGTCGATTACAACCGGCCCTGGCAAGGCCGTCATGGGCACAGCTTCTTTTGCTGCCCCAGCCGGGATCTCCGGCTGCCGTCCTCATTGCGTGATCCCTCGGTCAAGAGGGGCTGTGACTGGACGGAAGTATCATCATAGGCTGCCCAGGTCATGGCGGGATGGCCCGACCACGGGCCATTTAAAGAACAGAAAAAACCGCTCTGCACCTTCGATATGATCGGATTGACAGGACACTAGAGATCCTGCAGGTGGTCGTGGCGTATCTTTCTATGCCGCTTTCGCTTTCGCGCTGAACAGCTAACGTATCGTAATCGCTGGATATGAAGTTTTCAAGGAACAACGGGGACTGAATAAGCCCCTTCACTCCTATAAAGGAAAAAGTGAAGGGGCTCACAACCTCAGAAAACAAAAAATTTATTCTATTTTTTCACGGAGCTTTCTCAGAAGCCGTTTCTTCCGCTTACTCACTGCCTGCTGGGTAACTCCGAGACGGGCTGCCAGCTCGCCTTCCGTAATCCCAGAAAAGAACAACGCATCAATTAACAGCCGTTCCTCCACGTTCAGTTCATCCAGCGCCTGGTACAGCCTGCGGTTATCCTCAGCTCGGATTATTTCCTCCTCAATTCCCGGAGCCGAACGGACCACATGATATTCCGCACTCACGCCTTCCTCCTGAAACCGTTCCAGCGACATCTCGATCTGCCGGATGACACGATTCTGATATCGTTCCGCCTCACGTGCTTTATGATAGGCATAATAAACTTCTCGGCTCACTTCCACACGTTCTCTCTGTACAATAATGGTATAAATCCTTTCTTCCGCCATAGGGCTTGTCCTCCAATTCTTAAAATATGAAATGAAGAACAAATCCGGAGGTGAACGACACCTGGTATTTTGAACAAAAATGCAAAGAAAATGCTGATTGAGTAAATTATCAGCCCTGGATTCCTGCCTTTTTTTCTTATCTTTTGTCTGTTTTAAATACATTCAATTTTCAAACATTAGACATCTCTACATCTAACAGAAGCAGCGAAAAACCAACATATCAAACTTCCCGTACATCAGCTGTACTCAAGGAGATCTGTTCTTTATGACCATGTCAGTAAAACCTGTTCATGTTTTTTATCTACTAAATCCAATGTATGAAAAATGACCAACCATTACAAATAAGGTAAGGTGCTCAAATTAAACTTTTTTAACTACTATATAAATAAGCCACCTACCTAATTATATTTCCTATTTATTATCGATTCTTTTATATGTCAAAATCACATTCATTAACATTTTAAAAACCTGTTTTTTACTCTAATCTATTATTTATAAAACTTGAATAACGGTATAACGATCGCTCAGACTAAATATTAACAAATAATGCATCTCTGCAAACTACTATATAATCTTCATAATAAGATGACGAATTCTATATTTTCATATTACTTTTTAACAAACAGAATAACTTTTCGTAGTTAAATTATTCTGTCTCAATCTACACATATAAATAGAGTAACAGGACACCATAGCTCCTGTAAGCTGACAGAGAAGTCTTTTTTCTATACCAATTGCCGTATTTGCGCTAGACAGCTAACGTAGTGAAATCGTTGAATATAAAGTTTTCAAGGAACAACAGGAACTAAACAAGCCCCTTCACTCCTATAAAGGAAAAAGTGAAGGGGCCCACAACCTCATATAACAAAAATTTAGTTTTATCACGGAGCTTTTTAAGTCTTTTCTTAATGCCTACTCACCATCTAATGGGTTATTGGAGGGTAGTGTACCTTTCATTATCCCTGTAGAGGATAGTCTTTTATTTAACAATTGCTCTTTTAAAAATTTGATAAAGTCTGTAGTTATTATACGGATTATTTTATCCTGCATTCCCAAAGCTAAATGCAAATACGTAATTATAATTTTTTATTTTAGAATCATTCCAGCCCAGAAACTTTCTCTGGCTATGGAGTTCTAAAATAGTATTTTGTTAAGCAAGGCACTTATAAATCATTATATTTAATAATAATCTTTGTTGCGCAATATATAAATGTATAAAATCTCAAAATTATGTATATATCAACCTTTTTACTCATACCAATGTCTTCACAAATAAAAATAATTTTTGTAGAGCAACCTGGTAATTATCAAGAAAAGCAGTATAACCTTCCCTACTATTATGGGATAATACTCCTTGTCTATTGACCAAACCAGCACTACACTTGCTCTCCAAATCATCTAAAACCTTTTATTCCGCACATAAAATAATCCTCCTTTTTATGTACTTGTTTCGACCATAAAAATTCGTAAGATGGCTATCTGGCGAAAAATAACCAGAACACTCGCGTAGCTCTGCCAAGAGACTGCATCAGAGGAATCACAGTTCAGACTCCCAACAAAATATATTACAGTAGAAACAGACGGAAATCTCTTACTCCCAGTTCCACTACGGACGGCGTTGTAATAAACAGAGAGAGAATTGTCTTCGGTACTAACATAATCGTCAGTTAGCAAATAAACACTAATAAAATTGCTGTGATTGCAAATACTTTCGTAATATCCTTTACCCTGTCGCACTGTTTTGTATTGTAATTGGTTCCGAACGCTGGCTGATATACCTGAGAAAGTCCTATAAAGGAATAAATGCAAAAGGCACTACCCGGTATGCCACGCCGAGTATAATCTGCCATGTATCTCCGCCATGCTGCGCCGCAAGATTATAAAGTACAGTTTGCTGTACCAGTATCGTCACCTGCAGCAGCATCGTAGAAAAACCTACTCCAAATGATTCCCGAGAAAAGCGTTTTTTCAATGCGAATTGCATTAATTCTTATTTTTTCGCTTAAAATACCAAAGAGAAGCCATTGCATACGCGATCTGCGAAGCCACCGTTACATATGCAGCTCCATCAATTTTCATGCCATAACGTTTTGAAGTAAAATGAACATCAGAGCTTCCCCAGAATATGATTTATTTGGAAACTATTCGTGCAATTTTAAAAATCGGAGTGTTTGCCTTTAAAGGAGCATACTGACGTGATCATGGGAAACGGATAGTTCAGTGAGGCTGTGTTAATAGATTTGATCGTGCTCAGCCAAACTCTCCCGTCCCCATTATGATCAATATTGCCAGATATATAAGTGGTCATTAACAGGATTAGCTGGAGTCATCTGCACCACTTTGGTCATTGTCTTCCCTCTTTTCTGAACTTGCTAATTGTGGCTTCGGCGCTACGGGAATGGATCACAAAACAACCGTTCCAAGCAATTTTACGAGGAGTCAAAACATTACTGTTTAGTGTGAGCATAGCTAACGGAGCTTTCTATAATTTTGGATACCTTGATAGCAGACACTAACGGTACAGATATGCATCCTGTAGTATTCTTATCTTGTTGCCAATCTTCAGCACTGGTCATCACAAATTTATCCATCGCGCGTTCCCACTTATCCTGACGAACATAAGCGCGGATATTTGATACAACCTCTCCTATCTCGTAAAAAAAACAAAAAACTCCATCGGTGTCGGGCAGTGCTCCTGAAACGATGGAGTTTTCTATTTTTTTACTTCCAACCAACATCCTTTGGATATATCATCCTCGATAATGACGCGGTAATCCGACAGCATGGCCTGACGGGCAAAGGCATCGTAATCTTCAAGAGTATATTGGCGGGGGGAAGTTGTTCTATCTGAAGCAGACATGGACTCATAGATCCTGCGGCGCATGGTTTCCGGCATATACCGTCCGGCACCCACGCCCACAATGGCACATCCACCAGGCTTCAGTACCCGATAAATTTCAGTTATTCCCTGAACGGGAACCGGCCAAAAGCCGATAGAACCACGACACATGATAAAATCCGCCAGATTATCCCGTAAAGGCAGTTTTTCCACATCAGCGCACAGGGTAGAAATTCGGTTATCCACCCCCAATTCAAACAGGCGGCTCTGTGCGGTCCGAAGCGCTTCGCCGTCAATGTCCACCAAAATCAGGTCCATTGCTGTTACTTTTGCCAGCTCAACCGCCAGATTTCCAGGTCCTGTTCCAATATCTAAAGCCACACCGGCAGACAGATTGTAATCGTCCAGAAATTGCTGTATCAGGAGCGGATACATTGGTTGCATAAAATCATAGCTAAACGGAATCATGTTATTCCACCTCCTCTGCTGTGAGAAGCAATACGGTAAGGAAAAATGGTCTGGTGTTCCTGGCCATCTGCTTGAAAAGAAACAATTTTGGAACGTACAGAAAAGAATCGCTCAATATTTTCCTCGTTAAGCAAATCCTTTGTCGCACCAAACAGTTTTTTCTGTCCCAGTCCCAGCATTAGAGTCTGATCCGATATATTAAGGGCATGATTTGGAAAATGCGTGTTGATCAGGCAAGCGGTGTTCATTTCACGCGAAGCACGCTCAATGGCATCCAGAATGCGAAGTTGGTTTTTCATGTCCAGATTCGATTCCGGCTCATCTAACACCAAAAGCTGAGGTCTGGAAATTAGCGCTCTGGCGATCATCACCATCTGAAGCTCTCCTCCCGAGAGCTGATTGCAGTATCGGTCAATAAGTTTCTGACACCCTAGCAAGTTCAGAAGCTCCTCTGCCTGATCGTACTGCGATTGATCAGGAACCTTAAAAAAGTTTTGGCTCGCGTTCAGGCCCATTACCACCATGTCGAGCACACGGTAAGAAAACACGCTCCGCTTCGCCTGCGGTACATAGCTGAGCACTTGCCAAAGTTCCTTTTCTTTATAAGTCCGCAGGGGTTGGCCCGCAATAAAGGTTTCCCCTTGCTTCCAATGGAGAAAGTCCATAATGCATTTGAGCAACGTGGTTTTTCCAACTCCGTTTGGGCCCAGAACCGTCATGACCTTATGCTCTTCCAGCTCGAAGGAGATATCGGACAATATAGACCGGCTGTTGTAAGAAAAGCAACCGTTTTTTACCTCTAAAATCATGTGGAACCTCCTGAAGTCTTTCGTAGCATCCACGCAAAAAAAGGCGCTCCAATGATCGCGGTTAGAATGGAAAGCGGGATCTCCGCCGCGGTGGCAGTACGGGCAATAGTGTCAATCAATAGCAGGTAGAGTGCACCAAGAAGCGCGCTGGCTGGCAATAATGCACGATGGTCATTGCCAACAAGCATCCGTCCAACATGAGGAATAACCAAACCGATCCATCCGATCACACCGCACAGAGAAACCGTCACACCGGTCATCAGTGTGGAAAGCACGATAACAACAGAGCGCAGACGATGAACGTTGACCCCCAACGAACGAGCCTCTTCTTCATCCAAAGACAGAAGATTCATTTTCCAGCGCAGCGTCAGAAGGACTGCAATGCAGGGCAGGATGATCACGCACGAAACGATGATATCTTTATAAGAAGAACTGGCCAGACTTCCCATCAACCAAACTGTAATGGCTGGCAATTTTTCCTGGGGATCCGAAACATATTTAATAAGGGAAACCAGTGCGTCAAACAATGCCTGAATAATAACACCCGAGAGTACCAGAGTAAACAACTCCGTCCGACCATTTACTTTTGAAACCAGAAAAACCATAAGTACAGCCAGCAGTCCAAACGTTAAAGCGGAGCCCTGAATAATGAGGGTGCTGGTAGACAGGAGAATACCTAAAGAAGCTCCAAAACCCGCGCCGGAGGAGACCCCCAGAATGTCCGGGCTAACCAGCGGATTCCCGAAAATAGCCTGATATGTAGCTCCCGCCACAGAAAGCCCCGCGCCAACAATCATCCCCATCAACAGACGTGGAAGGCGTGAGCCCAGAATAACACTAACCCCAAAAGGATTCTCCGCCTTCAACGCCTCCAATGCCTGTCCATCCCGAAAGAGGGCTACTCCCATAATTCGGAAGGCTTCCAAAGGAGGCACCGAATAGCGCCCCACACATAACAAAATCAGAAACACGCCGGTCAATGCCATCGCCAACAGCAATACCATAGCACATTGTTTCGCTCGACTCAGTTGCGCACTTCTCATCACACGCCCTCCTGTAAAGCGGCATCCAGCAGTTCCAGGAACTTATCACCAAAGGGGCAGACCTGACTGGTCCATCCAAGGCGACTGGAGACTGCGACATGAGGAAGTTCCACATAACCGGTGGGGCTGTCGACCCAATCCAATTCTCGGAAAAAGCCATCACCGATAACCAAATCATAGCGCCCAGAACGAATTCTTTCTTCAAGCTGCGCTTCGCTGATATGAGCCTGATCTCCAGAACGCATCAGCTGCTGGTCTGCGTCAAACAGGGTGCAAACGTCCACGGAAGTAAATTCTCTATCCAGTTCTAGGGATTCCCGCACACTGTTTGCCATAAGCTGTTCACCGATGACCAATGCACAAAGCCCTTCATATTTTTCAACAGTCTTCTCCTCTGCTTCCTGAACAGGAACCTCGGATAGGAGATTTTCTAACTGAATCAGGAACCGTTGCAAGGGTTTCCGGCCAGAGAAACTTCCCGCCAGCCAGGACATTGCATACTTGCTCTCCAAGTATCGGCAGACGGGCAAGGCTGAAACCGTAAGAGCAATGTTGCAGGCCGCGCTTACACTGCCGCTAATCTCCTCCAAAGTGCTACCCATAGCCCATACAGAGCAAACAGTGAATCCTGCATCTTCCAAAACCTTGCGAAGGACATCCACATTCCGCTGATGGGTCAAGTCCAAAGGAGTGGCTCCAATGAGATTTACCGAGCGAGGAAGCACGTCTGTCCGGTGTTCAGGCAAAAAGGTTTTAGCCAACCTCAAAAGCGCCATTGAAACGCCGCGATCGTAAAAATCCGTCCCTTTGGTAGGAAAACTCATTGCTTTCTTGCCTGTTCTGTTTTCAACCAATTTGGCAAGAGCACGATAATCCGTTCCTAGCACGGCAGGAGAAGGACTACCTAGCAGTGCAAAAAACTTGCTGTCCAACCATTCATCTGCAGAAAGAAGTTTATTTAAAAAGATGCTATCATCTCCGAATACTGCCTCGGCGTCATCTAAATTAGATGTAAACACCCGGCTGCGCTGGTCAAACCATCGAGGTTCATCATAACCAGTGTAAGTGCCTGTGCATCCACCCGCATCATGGATAGCTAAAATACCACCCAATTCAAACAGAGTGCTACATACGCCAGAAAAATCCGGAGACAGCGTGGGTAAAATCGAATAAAAACCTCGCATAGAGAACCTCCTAACAATTGTTTATGAAAACAAATGGCTTTACACCACAAGTCCCTTGGTGTAGAGCAAAGCCCGGGCAGAAATATCACTGTTCAAAGCATCCTTCACGCCCTGGAGGAGGGCAGTAAACGCCTCAAAACCGTAGTGTTGGTCATCAGCGTCCAATGTAAACAATTTTGAAGACGGGCACACATAGGAGGCGGAAAAACCAATTGTAACATCGGCTTCTTCCGGGACAGCTTCCGCCATAGACATACTCGGATGATAGCTGGTATATACTGGCACATCGGGAAAACTCTGCTTCAACTGAGCGATCGATTCCCATTCATATTCCATAATAGCATCACTGAGCAGGAAGCTGATCTCCACTCCACATAGAGCCAGTGCCATGGCGATTTCAAAGGGAGAGCCGTTAACTCCAATTCCAACGCCTACCCGCAAGCCTTTCAAACGCCTCCGCCACTGAGAGATACTATCCATGCAACTCTCGTAGCAGGACTGCCAGGAAACTTTTCGTTCCAGGAAGGTCTCCAGCCCTTCATAGCCACGGCGGATCCCTTCCGGATGGTAGCGGATGAACTCTTTATGCCAGGGAATACCCAGATGACGCTCCATCTCCTGGCAGGCGACCCGACCAAAGGGCTTGATGAGCAAATTGTGACTGCTGTGTCGCATTTCCATAAACTGCTCAAAGGTCTGGCAAGCGCTGAGCTGAAGCACCTTTTCGAACCCCGCCTCATTCATCAGGGAGAAAAACTCACTGTTCGGATTAATAGGTGAAAAGTGTCCAACCACATTGAGCGTGTCTTTCGGAACACGCGTATTCTTCTCCTTACAGAGAAAATCATAAAGACTGCGCTGTATATTCAGAGCTGGTGGCATACTGCTATTGGCTGTGATGGGATTCATGTGGCAATCCACAAAGGGCAACCCATACCGTTCAGTTAGACGGAGACACAGATTTTTGTAATCAGAGGCCAATAAATCATCGATACAGGAGGCACAGATAAAGAATGCAGGAGGACGCTTCGGTAGACAACTCAGAATGTCTTCTACAACAGCAGGAATGCGGTCCATATGGCTACCCAAGACCAAATCTTCCTCGGTAATATCCATGTAACGAATGCGGCTGCGCAATCCCAGCTGTACGCTGGAAACGGAGCCATGTCGGCCACAACCATGCGGTGCCACGAACAACAATACACTTTCCGGTACCAGCATCGCGGTTCGGACAATTCCCCATCCTCCCGCACTGGGTGCGCTGTAATGAAGGCAGGGTCCACTGACCACTTTGCCTTTAGTGCCCAATTCCGGCGCGGCAGGGTCAAGATTCGCGATTGTCAGGTGATATAGTTCTTTTTTCATACAGCACCTTCCTTCTGTTCCTCTACAGGTACCATAATGCGTTTGGCGATGTCGATGATGGTTTGAGAAACAGGAAGTTCAGAATCCATCTGGACCACGGTCATGTTTTGCTCCTCGGCTCTCTGAATGTCTGAATCTCTCGGGACAACACCAATAATCTCTGTTCCAATCCGCTGCACAAAATCCTCAACGATGGCAACCTCATCGGGGACATTTCGACAGTTAAGAACAATTCCGCGGAGCTTAGCATAACCGCGTTCCTGGAAGTTGTCCAAGGCCTTCTTGATATTGGCGGCAGCATATAGCGCCATTTTCTCGCCAGAGGTCACAATCACCACCTCATCAGCATATCCCTGTCGAATGGGAACTGCAAACCCACCGCATACCACATCGCCAAGCACATCGAAGAACACATATTCCGGGGCATAAACCTGAAATGCATTAAAATCGTCCAGAGTATCAAAGGTCTTGATAATGCCGCGACCAGCACAACCACTTCCAGGCGTGGGGCCACCGGCTTCCACGCAGACGATCCCCCGATACCCCTTGACAGAAATCGCATCAAGACTGGGGCAAAGTCCGCCGTATGCCTGCAGCACGTCCATTACCGAGGTAAGTTCCTGACCTGCTCTCAAATTTAAAGTGGAGTCCGCTTTGGGATCGCAGCCTATCTGCATGACCCGTTTGTCCATTCCTGCAATCGCCGCGGCAATGGATGAGGTTAGGGTGGACTTCCCAATACCGCCTTTTCCGTAAAACGCAATCTTTCTCATAAATTCACACTTCCCCGCATAAAGTTTAAGTAAGTTTTATTTAATTCTGAGTATCACCCAAAATCTCAACCACCATCTCATCTGTCAGCGTGAATCCGTACATCTCCTGATAAAAGTCACGCAGTTCGGTCTCCATATCCATATCGGCAAAAAGCTCAGGATGCTGGATTTTGGCCATCCATTTGATCGTCAGAGGGGTTTCAACTCCAGGGGGATCCCAGCGGTATCCACCGATAGGAATTTTATAGACCTCGCCTTCCTTGACAGCCCGAACAAGGGACCAGTCCTGACCTTCCAGCTTGTTTTCCAACAAGTCGGAGGGCTGCAGATCGGTGAAGTTACCGATATATATGATCTCAGGGTTCCACAAATAGATCTGCTCCATATCAACATTCAGCTCTTCGCCAGACAGGTCTGCCGCAGGATTGATGGCACCGCTGTTGTCCCATAAGTAGTAGCCGAATCCCTGACCAGCAACCTTCAGATTGTCGGAAAGCTGTAGGATGCTTCTGAATTCAGAAGTGTTCAGAGTGGCAACTCTATCACTTACCTCCGCCACCTGAGCATAGAAATAATCGATCAACTCTTCTCCGCGTTCTTCCTGCTGATACAGAGAGGAAATAATGCGAATCCAAGTTTCCAAATCGTCCATAGTGCCATATTGGAGTGCAATGACCTTCAGACCTGCGTTTTCCATCTTTTCGATCTCTTCGGTCATATAGTTCCACTGAAAAACCACATCGGGTTCCAGCTTCAGTAACTCCTCTATATTGACTACGAAGCTTGTGTCCACCCAACTTGTGTCAACCTTAGCCATAGTAGGATACATATGCCGCAGCGTACTATCTTCGTAGGCAATCACGGAAGAAGGATTACAACCGACCATGTAATCATTATTCCCCATTACAGCGTAGAAGATATAAGGGAATGGCATGATTGTTGTAGCCAGCCTCTGGGGTGGTTCATCAAATTCAATGGTGCGTCCCAGCTGATCAGTGATCACAATTTTATCACTCTCTTGCACGGATCTATCCTCTTTATCAATTGTCTGAGTGAACAAATCCTCTGCTATCGAAGTTTCCATCTGTCCTCCACCGGAGCAGGCACACAGAGATAATCCCAGTACACACGCCAATAACAGAGATAATACTCTTGTTTTCATCTATAGTCCTCCTTCTGTCAATCAAATGGTTAGTTTAAGCTAACCATTCTGTTAAAAAAGTCTCTCACTTGGAATACGAAATATAACCCCCATAAGTTAGTCTATACTAACTTTTTTGACTTTACCACTTCCATCCAAAAATGTCAATACCTAATTTCGTTTTTGACCAAATATCTAATATATCGGCGCACGAATGAATTCTACAAAACAATCCTGGAACCGTCCAAAAAACTCGGGATAGCAACATTTAAGAACGTGGCATCTCTATAAGGGAAATTATCATGTTGTCAGATTATATAAAAATTGCTTACTTTTATTGATTTCAGCAACGCAAAATATACAAACCAGAGCAGCAATAAAAACTCCTTACTTATACTGGCGAGTAGTTTTGCTTATATGTGGTTGGCAACAATTGTATGATTCTTTGAAGTTTATTTACTATGTTAGCTCTGTCATTGACAAACACAGCGCTCATTCTCTGTGCTCTCAAGTCTCTTATGTCTGATATATGGATATTTCCATCAATCATGTTGGCAATTGCTTTTTTATTTACCGATTGTTTCATAGCCCAAAGGTACGAAGACGTGGTAGCAGAAAATACCGTACTACGAGAAGGTCCTCACAAAAATGCGATTTTCCAAACATTATATTAGGTTGCCAAGAACAGCACAATTCTCTTTTTTGTATCCAAGTTTCTGTGCTCTTGCACAATAACGCAGAAACCATCAATGGACTTCATCATGTCGATGCAGACACAGACAATGTAGATCTTTCCAGACCGTAGATATCTCCTAACACGGCAGCATCCTCAGTAACTTGATTGTATGTGTAAGGAGAATGGGATCTGTATTATTCGTGAGCCAGATTATAATACCATTTACAATAACCTCGATCATATGTGAATTGTCAAAGTTCAATGGAGTCTGCTACTGAAATGCTGCAGCCGATTCCAGAACTGCATCCGAAACTATATCAAGGCTACATCCTGTTTAGGCAGAGGAGTCTCATGATGACCATAATTAGGTTCCAGAATATCAGTGGATTCTTTACAGCATTTGCTAACCCAATTGTAAAAAGTACTTAGCGCAATGCCTTTTTTATGACACCAGTCAGTGCGACATTCATTAATAAGTTTTATCTGTTCCTGCATAAGAACACGTTTGTTATGAGTAGTTGTCATAACCTATACTCCAAAATGAGTCAAACAAGTTGAGCGCTAAACTTGTTGACTGTTTTTTGAATTATTATGGGTATGCTATCTCCAGACTTCAACTGCAATTGAAAGGTCTTTTACAATGTTCCAAAGAGTAAAGTGTATTTATTTTTCTGAGGATATCTGGCAACGGTATAAACTCTTCTAAATGATATTTTCGCATCAATCACCGTAGTAGCTTTTGCACATAATCAAACAACGGACCATCGCAAAAAAGGATGATCCGTTGTTTTTATCATTTTTTCGAATGAAACACAGAAAAATCTCCCAAAGCCAAGACAGGACTCAATTGTGTACAATCCTCCAAATCGACACAAACGCTCATGTATTCCATGTGTTTTGCATCCAATGGATTGCCGCTGTTTTCTGCAATCTTGGCGGCATAGTCCAAGTCATCGGCCAATACAAACATATAGGCATATGCGGCCCCATTTTCTTGATTAAAAAAATAAATCTCCAAATGCTCTTTTTCATTTTTTAGTGTTTTATTTCCTTCCTCCTGATGTTCTTGAAGAAAAGCAATCCACTCCTGGGCTCTTTCTTCCTTGCCATCTTTGATTCTCATACGCCATAACACAATATCCATGGAAACACCTCTTTCTGTATTGGTTTTAACTCTTTGTTTGATATGTTTTCTTCCCTCTCAGAATGAAAAACAATATTTACAGCGCTCTTCCATAACCCTCGGAGCATGTATGAGCACAGTTTTTCACTGCTACTAGCCACTTTCAATGCGTCAGACAAAATAGCCAGATGTACAATGTGATATTCGTACAGCCCCATATTCTTTAATAGCAACCGCATCTTCTCTACTCGCTCCTCCTACAAAGGTTGCATCAAATTTCTTGGTATTATGACAATGTCTCTGTTTCCATAAAATGTTTCACTGAGTAACCCGATAAACATACAATACGGGGCAATAAACCAGTTGCCAAACATAAAGAAGCAGGGACCAAGGATAGTATTATAGGTCAGAAGGACAAATCTTTTATTTTCCCTGCTAACCATCCGCATGTAAACCGGAGTACTGAGGAACATGAGAATTTTAACGGACAGCACCCTGTTTAGAAAACCATTCACTATGCAGATGGTATCCACAACGAACTAAATACTAATAAGCATCGTGTTCAAAAACAGTCACCCCGTCCCCTTTACGCTAATATTGGAATTCTTCCGTCAGTTTTGCTTTCTCCACCAAATTGTTATAGGTTGGAGAAGTTTTGAGCAGTTCAAGATGAGTACCGGACGCCTCCACTCTGCCGCAGTCGATCACCACGATTTTATCTGCATTTTCAACGGATTTGAGACGGTGGGAAATAATGACAACGGTCTTATCCAGAATGAGGCGGTTCAAGCTGTCCTGGATCTTTTTTTCGTTTTCCACATCCAAAGAGGCTGCAATTTCATCCAGAATGATAATAGGTGAATCTTTCAAAAAGGCTCTGGCGATGGATAGCCGTTGGCGTTCTCCTCCGGAGAGTGTTGCTCCGTTTTCTCCAATCATCGTTTTGTACCCTTCCGGAAGCCTCCGAATAAATTCTTCGCAGTTGGCCAATCGTGCCGCCTGAATGACCTCCTCGTCTGTGGCCGTCTTTTTCCCAATGCGGATATTTTCCAGAACAGATGCATTAAACAACGTTACATCCTGGAAGACGATGGCTATCTTTTCAAACAAGGATTTTGTAGAGATTTCTTTGATATCCAGCCCGCCGATCCGGATGCTTCCGCTGTCATAATCATAAAGTCTTGACATCAGACGCAGGATACTGGTTTTCCCGCAGCCAGACACCCCCACTAAGGCAGTCACTTCGTTTTGCTTCGCGGCGAAACTGATATTCTTGAGCACTTCTGTATCCTTATCGTAAGAAAAAGACACCTGATCAAATTCAATATCATAACTTGAGATTGTCTGATCCTTGCCCTGCTGTATCTTTGTCTCCCGAATCTCCCGGATACGTTTGCACATGGAATCCAGATAATACAGCTCTGCCACATTCATGCTGACCGCTTCTACGCTCTCCCTCACCTTAATGGAGGCCAGTACATATCCCAGAAAGTACAGGATATTGATCTCTCCTGTATGCAGCATTTGGACGCCTATGAGGATTACAAGAACAAAGGCAAATTGCAGAATGACATTCGAGCACAACATAGGAATACCCGCTGAAATCTCTGCACGAAGATGGATTTTCTCACTTTCTTCCATCTTTTGATAAAGAGTCTGCCGGATCTTCTGAGTCAAGCCAAAGCTCTTGATTTCCTGCTGATTTTCAATGGCCTCCTGAAAACTCTCAGAGTTGTCCCGGAGCTTTTGATAATGTTTGAATGACTCCCGAATCTGAAGGTTTTTCGACAATAAAAGAAGCCCGAATCCAAGCAGAATCGGCAGAATGATAGCAAGCCCCAATTTAACATTGCCAAGGAGCAGCAGAACCGAAAGCAACGGAAAAAAGAACAGGAATCCCACTGCCTTTGCCATAGCGTGACTCATAGCATGCTCAATAGCTGCCACATCCGCCATGATGGTTTGCGCCAGATCCGAAAGGTCATGCCTGGAAAAGTAAGATAAGGGCAACTTGGTCAGAATATCTGCAATCTCCGTGCGAAGATTCGCGCTCTCCTGGTAAGTGGTGTTATACAGTGCATCATATTCAATTCGGAGCAGAATCCACATCACAGCCAGAACCAGGATAGATCCCCACAAATACAGCCCTGTTTCCTTGACATTGTTCAACAGCAACTCATCCACCAGGAGAAGCAGCAGCATTGCGGGGAAAAAGTTAATCACATAGGCAAAGAAGGAGGCCGCGCTGGCCTTTTGCAAATCTTTGGCCCCCTTGTCGGTCAGGGCAAAATGCTTTTTAAACAGTTCTCTCATCTTACAACCCTCCATTCATTTGCCTGTTCATAGAGCGTTTGATATTCTCTGTACTTGGTATCGGTCGCCATCAACGCCGCGTCCGTTCCTCGCTCTACTATTTTCCCGTCCTCCAAAACCAGAATTTCATCCACATTTCGAATGCTGGACAGCCGATGTGCAATCATAATGACAGTCTTTCCCTTCATTAAGTGAGCAAACGCCTTTTGCAGCTCATGCTCATTCTCCGGGTCGATTGCCGCGCTGGCCTCGTCAAGGATCACGATCTTCGCATTCTTTAGCATTGCCCGTGCGATTGCAATCCGCTGCTTCTCACCGCCCGACAGGTATACGCCTTTGGAGCCAATCACCGTATTTTCCCGATCTTTGAACTTATCCAGAATGCTGTCACAACCTGCCTGATGCAGCGCTTCCATGACCTCCGTTCTTTGAGCGTCTGGGTTCGCCAGACGGACATTCTCGTAAATACTGATGCGAAACAAACGGACATTCTGGAACACAAAGGCGATATTGCGGATTAAGGCGTCCTCTGTATAGGCTTCGATGGACTCTCCCCCAATCTTGACCGCTCCTCCATCCACTTTGTAAAAACCAGAAATCAATTTGGCAATCGTGGACTTTCCTCCTCCAGAAGATCCCACCAGAGCATAACTCCTTCCTTCTTTCAGAGTGAAGCTAACATCCTCCAGCACCATCTGGTCTGTATACCCAAAGCATACCCGTTCAAATTCAATGTCATAGTTTTTGAATGTGCTCTTGTTTCCAAATATAAGCCGATCCTTTTGCATATCTGAAAACACATGCTCCAGTTTCTCAACCGCCGAAGTTCCCATGAATGCATACATACCTACATACATCACTTTCATAAAGGCGGTAAACAGGACTCCGCCCAGGAATAACGTCATAATGAGCTCCACCGCCAACACAGCCGGGTCTTGAATTCGATTCAGCGTTAAGGCTGCCACTGAAACGAGTATGGCAATAAAGCCGAATAGAATCAGCTGGAATAACACATATGGCCTTCGGCAGCTCATGGAATAGTTCAAGGCATGCCGTGCATAATCCGTGATTGCCCGATGCAGCGTCTTGAAAGATGTAGCGTCTATGCCAAAAATCTTGAGTACCTGTATCCCGCGTATGTACTCCACGGTCTCGCTGCTCATTGTCTCCAGCGCCTTTTGGTAGATTTCCATAAACTTCTTTTCCCCGGTCATCAGGACAAGGAGTACGCCACTCAGTAGGAACAGAACCAATAGAACGATGCCTACCCGCAGACTGATCAAAAAGCCCACCACAAGCGCCAAAAACGGTGTCAGAATTGCTCCGGCATTGTCAGGAATCAAATGGGCTACAATAGAATGCGTTTGGGCGGCGTTGTCATCAATGAGTTTACGTGTCTTTCCCGATGAGTTCAGATCAAAGTAGCGGAAGCTGGCATTGGTCAGGCCGTCAATCCCACGCTTGCGCAAGTTGGTCTCCAGCCGGAAGCCCAACATATGCGTCAAAAGCACGGCCGCAAAATACAAGAGCGAACCGCCAATCAACAGCCCCGCAATCAGGAACGCATTATATTGAGCATGCCCCATATCTTCGTCTACCACCAATCGTTTCAAAAACTCATAGAGGTAGTAATAAGCGCCTACATTGAGCAATGTGGATACCACCGTCAGGCCGATTGCAAAATAGGCCAAAGGTCGCTGCTTTGGTACATAATATAGAAGTTTTTTGTATACCCCAAACATAGATACTCTCCTTTCTAGATATATGCTGAAATCAATGTTAGCCAAGACTAACTCACATATAATATTATCTCATTTATTTTTAAAGAAAAAAAGAACTAGATGCAAGATTCAATCATTGACAATCAAATAGAGAACTACCCACGTTCTACGATAGTTCTCTATTTGAACATTTGCTTATTACTTCAACATAGATTGAATGAACCAAATTGTTTTGTTGTAATTTGCCACATCGTCTTCCATGTGGGCAACCACATCAAATTGATTCTCCTTGTCGGCCTGCTCACGAATGAAAAAAGCCTGAGTTCTGAGAGATTCCATATCTTTCAGAACCGTCTGCATCGCACTCTTGACATCCAGCTCGACACTTTCCAACTCTGGAATTGTGGCAACTGATAAGTAACCCTTCATACTTGCCAAAGGGGCTTCTCCGTTCATTTTTAAAAGTTCTGCGATAGCATCGAGTACATCTGCAAGGGCATCATACAAGGTTTCCAGATATTCATGTGCCGCTTTAAACTGGCTCCCCACTACATTCCAATGAAGATTGTGTAATTTGATGTATGAGACACCAATGTTTGCAAGATATGCATTTACCTGAGTTGCGAGTTCTTTTTTCAAAATAACAGCCTCCTTTGATTTGAAATACAAGGTTAGTCTAACTTCCCTTATAAAGTTAGTATATACTAACCAAAAGAAAATGTCAATTTATTATTCATTTTCCTATTCACGCTATTTATCCTATTATCCATATTGGTACAAGTGCTATTCACCTTTTATTCGACAAAATATTTTTTATAGAAGGGGCCACAGTAGGAATGGCCAGGAAAGGTGAACGTCCCCAAGCCAAAATAGGGCATTACCTTGATTCATACCGCTAGCCATCACTTTCCCCATCCCGCCTTTCGGTTTTCTAATGCTGTTAAAAAATTGTTTGATAAACCTTATGGAGCAACCTCTTGTCTTTTACCTTGTTAGCAAAAACTAACTTCTTGTATATAGGGACTCTATCAAAAAATTCACTGATTTTTCAGGAATGCATCAGAGGCATGGCGAGAAGTCAAGGCCACTAACATAGTCCAACATCATAAACTTAAGATTTAATGAAATCATTCCAATATATTATTATCGCCTTCTATAATGGTTACCAATCGACTATTTCCTAAAATGCTCATATTTCTCCCTGATAAAAAATATGGGCATTTTATAAACTGTTCTTTTTGGTTGCTTTTAGATCTGTTGTACTATATCCGTTTCATGATAATACGACCAATGCCACCGAAGGATTCAGCCGTCAGCTACGGAAAATGCTGTATCTTGAAACTTTGCTCCATTAGCTTTCTCTGTAAATTTTTAAGGAATAACACTTTTATGGTTTTCTCCGTTAAGGTATGAAAAATTAACAATTTTAATTTCTACTTGAAAAGCTTTTCTCATGTTTTGTTCTGTTACTATATGTTCTACAGCAACAAATTTGCAAGTTCGATTTTAACTAAGCATTAAGGCTTTATTCGCTATTTTCAGTGCGTGAGCTGGAAAATGTGTATTTACAATTGCTTCCATTCTCTTTTTTGAAAGTATTTGAATCGTTTCTAACACAATCAACTAATTTTAAAGTCTCAATTTGAACCGGTTCATCTAATACCAGCATTTCAGAGGCGCTACACAATTCCCGAGCAATTTAAAACCATTTACAATTCTCCTCCACTCATGTAACTACAACATGCTCATCATACAATTTAAAAGTGTCGTTTATCCCACACCGATTGGGCCTAAAATAGTCAATACTTCCCCTTTATCTAAAGACCTACTCCCCGCTCCTTATTTTCTCGATAAAGTTGATGAGATTACTAGTGTACTGACACGATGTCTTCGTCTAAAACTCCGCAGGATATTTTTATGATAGTGCAGGTCAAAAATAGGCAAGGAGGTTTGTCTGAATGTCATCGTGTAAATACACTAATATAAATTAAATTTTATATTGAAATTTCGATTATCCGTAAGCGTCAAATAGGTTCTTTCCAAAGTTAGTTGAATGTATAACAACAAAGCGATATAATGGGTTCAAAGGATGGTGTTTGCCATGGAACAAGAACTGATAAATTTATTAGATTCCACTCTAAAATGTCTGGATTGTAAAATAAAGTCAAATGTGGTCATTATAGAGGTCTGAGTAGTAAAGTTCATACCGTATGTCCATATTTTGGGAGCAACTCAGCAAGGATACATTCTACATATCAGCGGGAAATTCAGGACATTCCATTACATGATAAACAGACGATATTATTGCTTAATGTTAGAAAAATGTTCTGTGACAATCCCAATTGCAGCCATAAAACTTTTTCAGAAAGATTTGGTTTTATTTCTCCTAATGAAAAAAAGACAACACGTTTGATTGACCGAATATTAATGACTTCTGTCAAGTTAAGTTCAGTGAGTGCATCTGCATTATTGAAAGCAGATGCCATTCAGGTAAGCAAGAGCAGTATTTGTGATCTGCTCAAAAAAATGCCAGTACATGTGGATAAATCTTCTGTAATTAATATATGTGTGGATGATTTTGCATTTCGGAAACGGTACAGCTATGGAACTGTCATGGTGAATCTGGATACACATAGGATAATTGACATTATTGACTCCCGAGAAACAAAAAAAGTAGAGGAATGGTTAAAATCCTATCCCAATTTAAAAGTAATTTCCAGAGATGGGGCACAGACATATTCCTCTGCCGCCAGCAACGCCCATCCTGATGCAGTACAGGTCAGTGACAGATTTCATCTGCTTAAAAATTTATCGGATGCAGTTGAAAAATACATGCACCGCCTGTTCCCGTCAAGGCTGATTATACCGGCAATAACTGCCAATCCCCAGATGCAGGCACTGTATGATACCAGAAACCGGGCTGAACGAATAGTATTTGCCCACAGAAAGAGAAATGAAGGCTACACAATAAATGACATAGCCCTCCTTTTACATTCGGCAACAACCACTGTAAGGGAATACCTTGCAATTCCCGAGAATGAAATTCCAGAAATACAAGAAAATGCTCGTGAAAGACAATACATTCAGGGACTTGAAAATAAACAGCTTGCAATCAATGAGGTAAGGCAGCTTTATGCTGGTGGACATTCCATTGATGAAATTTCACGTTTAACCGGGCACACGACTGTGACAATAAAAAAATACTTAAAAGACGACTGTCCTGTAGGCAACGGACATTATGATTCGAGAAGGCCAGGAAAACTTGCCCCTTATGAATCGGATGTAATAAAAATGCGTGCACAAGGCATCACATATCAAAAGATTCATGAGTATATCTGCCAGAAAGGATACGATGGAACTGTTGATTCCCTGCGAGTGTTTATGCAAAAAGAAAGAACACATCAAAAACGAATATCCGCTGCGGAGGCAGACGCCGTTGAGTATGTTCCACGCAAATGTCTGTGCCAGCTGATATATCGAAAATTAGAAAAGGCAAATGGCATAACGGAGGAACAATATGAAGCCGCAGTTAAGAAGTATCCCATTCTCGGACAGCTATATGATTTATTAAGGGAATTTCATCGAATTATGTTTTCCGGAAAATATGATGAGCTGGATTTGTGGATAGAAACAGCCCAATCCCTGAACGTTGACGAGATAGATACTTATGTCAATGGTTTAAAATCCGATATTGACGCAGTAAAAAATGCAATAAAATACAAGTTTAACAACGGTTTGGCAGAGGGAAGCGTCAATAAAATCAAATTAATTAAACGTATTATGTATGGCAGGAACAACTTTCGCTTATTAAAAGCAAAGGTTCTTTTAAATGAGTATTATTATCAAATCAACTAACTTTGGAAAGAACCTATTTGACGCTTACATTTAATGAAAAAGCACTTGTTTTACCACAAAATTATCACGATTGAATGGGCCTTGATTTGATGATAATAGATAAGGGAGATTCCACAATAAAAAATTGTGTATCTCCCTTGCTTCATTCATATTTCCATCTTATTTATAAAGCTCTTTTGCATCTGCTTTTGGTTTCATAGACCAAAATATTACATTCATTACAATGACAATCAGTAACACAACTGCCATAGCCATCCAAAAGCCGATATTCAGACCAAGCCATTCGGTAGTTCCGAAAAAGGTCATCCAAAGTTCTTTCCAGTTCATCATTGCACCCCCTTAGAGCAGTTCGCCGAAATGACGAACATAGGCTTTTTTCAAACTTGTTGCCAGAATCATATACAGCAGAATACATGGAATCAGATAAGCGAAGTATGTTGCAGGCAATGCAACAAATCCCAGCATAGTTCCAAACACAGTAAACGGAATGATGGTCAGAACCGTAATTCCTGTCATTGTGAGAAAAGTCACCGGAGCAGACGCACGACTCTGAATGAAGGGTAGCTTCGGAGTACGGATCATGTGAATGACCAACGTCTGGCTCCACATAGATTCCACGAACCATCCGGCTTGGAACATTCCGATATACTGCTTCTGAAGCGTTGCCAGTTCTGCACCGCTGAAATGGGCGGGCAAATCATTGAACAACACGCCGTTGGATACGAACAACGGGCAAAATACAAAGTACATGAAAATATAGGTTGTAAAATCGAAGATGGAGCTGGTTGGCCCAATCCAGATCATAAAACTTCCAACACTGGAAGCATCCCATTTACGTGGTTTGGCGATGAACTCCTCATCCACATTGTCCCATGGAATTGCCGTGCAGGACAAGTCATAAATCAGGTTCAGGAAAATCAGGTGCACGCTCATCATCGGCAGGAACGGCAGGGGGGCCGCAGGAGGCCGACGCCGGTCGGTTT
>OBUZ01000055.1_pt1 | contig 129655 bp, 120 predicted proteins | sample 1494961 | NCBI WGS metagenome assembly OBUZ01 (sample SAMEA2579939, study PRJEB22360) | human gut metagenome | biome: human gut; feature: human-associated habitat; material: faeces | place: Denmark | collected 2008/2010
CTACTACCTCTGAATGTACCACTTTCCCTTCTTCTACATCATAAATCTTAAATGTTTCTGTGTGTCCAAAGTGCTGGAAAATCTGTCCGTTTTCATATGTTACTGCTATTCTCATAATACCTTCTCCTTTTTCCACTGCATATTTTTGATAAAGCTCCTGCTTGTAACATCCTCCAAGGTTGCAGTCGCTACTTTGACCATCGCAGATTCTGAAATCCCCGCCCTCAATTCTAAGCGGATGTCCATCAATAAGTGCATCTGCTATTTTCTTCCTGGCAATCTCGTAAATTCGTTGAACTGTTGTTCTTGCGATCTGCATAGATACTGCACACTGCTCCTGACTGTAACCTTTCTTGTCCAAAAGACGAATTGTTTCATACTCATCTACCGTCAGAATAATGGGGGCTTTTTTCTCCGTATCATCTGCCGGAAGAAATTCTAAAACATTGGGAAAATGGCAGACTTTTCTGCATTTTATTGGTCTTGGCATAAACTGCTCCTTTCTTGTTATAATATAATAGTTCTATAAAGGGCATATGTCAATAACATTTTTGACATATGCCTTTTTAACCAAATCAAGTAAGTCCCCTGCTTCAATTGCGAAGAGCAAACGGGCATCGGAGAGACTTCTGGAAAGCAGTACGAAATATCTTGAAGAGAAGCTGAAACTCACAGTCAACAGAGAGAAGCTTAATGAGATACTGACTGGTTATCTCCATTACTATGGCATCACTGACAATTCAGAGAGAATTACAGCATTTCGTTATAATGTTATGAAAAGCTACAATTTTAAATATCAGGGGAGATCGAGGTCTCTTATCTTCAAATATTCCACAAGCTTAAAAGACATTCTCAACAGAAACTCTGTCATGGGATCGTTTAAATCGGCTTTACCTATTTCAATGATTTTTTCCATTCGATAAGCCAGCGAATTCCTGTGAATACACAAAATGTTAGCTGTTTCCTTATTGTTATGGAAACACTGTAGATATACCTCAAGTGTATGGTAAAGTTCATTTCCCGTTCTCTGGTCATATTTATTCAGTCTGTAAAGGGCAGGGTGGATATAATCTGCAAGTTTTTCTGGTTCTTTGATCTTGTTCATCATTTCGTAGAACTCAATTTCAGAATACCGATGAATTTGATGCTCCATCGGATACCTTTGATCCCATGATATTTCCTTCTTAAGGTTATCAGGGATTCTGTGATTCCATTCAAGAACTGTCCGCGCCTGCTGATAAGCTCTGTAAAATTCATCCATTTTTGAAAAAACCAGGGAGATTCCTACATCCAGATGATACTCTGCCATCGTTTTAAGCATTATTTTTTGAGTATCTACAAATATAACAGAACTCTGATCTGGTACAAGCAGGACTAGTGCATTGTCGTGGACAGTCATATATGCTTCCGGAAAGATATGTCGGATCACAGGATAAAGCTGCTGCTTTAATTTATTTTCCTTCAAAAATGTCTTCGGTTGGATACAAAGTGCATACATTGCATCAGATACTCGAAGATGAGAAATGGAATCTGCCAATATATCAGCCGGAGTTCCAATCAGCAAGGCTTCAAGAAGCTGCTGGTCCGCACTGGTGTACTGAAACAGTTCAGGATGATAATGTCCAACTACGGAGCTGATTGCCCGGCTTACATCACTCATAGCTGCTAAGTGTTCTGCGGTAAAAGGGATATTGTTTTCTATCATCAGAACAAAACCAACCTGAACACCGTTTAAAAACACTTTCGAACTACATTTACGATATGGTGATTCCGGGCAAGATACTTCAACAGCCTCAATGCTGGCTGAAGCCCCCTGGACAGCTTCCAATGACATTACATTTTTAATGAAATCGTATGTACAATATCCACGTTCAATATTCTTTTTCCATAATTTATCCGTAACCGGAATTGATGTAGAATATGACAGGATACGGAATTTCTTGTCACAAAATACCAAGGAATATCCTAATTTGATGGATGCAGAGTTAATCACTTCATCCAGGCTATGGGAAGAGTGGCCTTTTCGAACCAGTTCTTCATATAAACTAACCTGTTCATGTGTCTGAAGAAACTGTTTTGCTGCATTAAAAACCGCAAAAAGCTCTTTTGCCTGTACTGTTGCACGATCCGTGCAGGAATAAGGAAAAAGATAGTTTTCTCCACGAACAAGGATACATTGAGAAGGCTGCATATCAGGAGACAAGACATCTGGATAACCAAAATAGACAATATCTGTGGCGTATCCTGTTTGAGTGCCATCCAGCAGCTCTACATCTCGTATTTCATGAAGATCAGTAGAACAATTTAGTATTATGTTAAAAGTTTTTTCATTTTTTAAATAATCAATAAGATCGGAAAACAGCATCTTCATACTCCTCTTTACAATTATTTGTGAAAAATGCACAGTGTTTTGCAGATTATTATTAATTATAGTGCATTGTGCATAAATACACAATGTCTTTTTTATATTTATGCCGTTGTTTTTTTAACAATGAAAATGTTATTTTTAAGCCATAATAATCAAGAGACACAAGTAAAGGAGGGTGTACATGTATCAGGAAATATTTAAACAGGGAAAAATTGGAAATATTACACTTAAAAACCGGCTTGTAATGTCACCGATGGGTACAAGCCTGGCGGAGATGGATGGGTCTCCATCGGAAGACATGATTGCATTCTATGAGGCACGTGCAATTGGTGGCGCAGCGCTTATTATTCCGGAGATTGCAAGGGTAAACGATCTGCATGGTGCAGGGATGATGCGTCAGCTGTCTGTTTCAAAAGACAGACATATCGAAGGTCTTGCAAAGCTTGCAGAAACAGTACATAAATATGGGACAAAGATATTCATCCAGCTGCATCACCCTGGACGTGAAACAGTAACTGCTCTTACAGGCGGTCCGGTAGTATCTGCTTCAGCAATACCGTGCAAATATCTTCAGCAAGAAACAAGGGCTCTTTCAACAGAAGAAGTAAAAGCTTTGATCCAACAGTTTATCTCAGGTGCTGTACGGGTAAAAAAAGCGGGTTGCGATGGAGTAGAGCTTCATGCGGCTCATGGGTATCTATTACAACAGTTTCTTTCCCCTTACACAAATAAACGCGAAGATGAGTATGGTGGTTCCTTTGAAAACAGACTTCGTATGATCACCGAGATCATAAATGGAATCCGTGTACAGTGTGGACCGGACTTTCCGATCGGTGTCCGTTTAAGCGTTGAAGAATTTCTGGATAAAACAGGAGTGACAGAGGATTATATCCATATCCAGGATGGAGTTAAGATTGCAATGGCGCTTGAGAAATGCGGGATTGATTTTATTGATGTGTCTGTTGGTTTATACGAGACAGGAAGTGTATGTGTAGAGCCGATCTCCTTCCCCCAGGGTTGGAGAAAAGATCTGATCAAGGCCGTAAAAGATCACGTTTCTATTCCAGTGATAGGAGTTTCCTGCATACGTGAACCACAGGTAGCTGAGAGTTTTCTGGAAGGAGGTATTGTTGATTTTGTCTCCATGGGAAGAAGCTGGCTCGCAGACGAACAGTGGGGACTCAAGGTACTTGAAGGAAGAGAGAATGAAATTTGTAAATGTATCAACTGTCTGCGTTGCTTTGAGAGCCTGAATGCATGGATGGGCGCGGGTATTCCTGCGGAATGTGCAGTTAATCCACGTGCATGCCGCGAACGTCTTTATGGAAATGCAGAATATGACACTCAGGAACATAAGGTAGTAGTTGTGGGTGGCGGACCATGTGGTATGATCGCTGCTAAAACACTTGCTGAACGCGGCATGAAGGTAACATTGGTTGACCGCCAGAGTGAGCTTGGAGGTACGATAAACCTTGCAAAGAAGCCTCCTTTCAAAGAACGTATGGGCTGGATTGCTGATTATTATAATGTTGAATTTGAGAAACTTGGAGTTGAATTAAAACTTGATATGGAAGCGACTGCGGATAAAATTGCAGAAATGAATCCGGACGCGGTACTTGTAGCAACAGGTTCTAAATCTGTCATTCCAGGATCTATTCCCGGAATAACCGGAGAAAATGTATATACAATCGAAGATATTCTTTCCGGAAAAGCCGGACTGAAGAATAAAAAAGTAATGATCATCGGAGCAGGTGTTACGGGACTTGAAACAGCAGAATATCTCTGTCACGAAGGAAATACCGTTGTACTTGCGGATATGCTTGACAAAGTTGCTCCTAATGCAAATCATACAAATGTTGCAGATGTATGTGGAAGATTGAAAGAATACAATGCCCAGTTCATGATGGCATATGCTCTTAAAGAGATCAAAAAAGATGGAGTTGTACTTGAAAGACTGAACGATAAGATAAATGTGGAAGTTGCTGCAGATGCTGTTGTTCTTTCCCTTGGTTTCCGTCCGGACAACCATCTTGTTGAAGAATTAAAAGAAAAAGGAATCCATGCTCAGGCTATCGGAAATGCTGTGAAAGACGGTACGATTGCTCCTGCATCCAGAAGTGGTTTTGAAGCAGCAAGGAAATTGTTTAAGACATCTGTCAAAACTCCAAGCTTTATCACTGCTCCGGAGGAAATGCCTAATTTCGGTAAGATATCTCTTATGAAAAATCAGGAGGGAATATATCTTGCATACCTCACCGATCCTGCGGCGATTGCAAAGGTTCTGCCTGCACCGTTAAAACCATTTTCCGTGCCTGTAGTTACGGTATCTGTGTGCCATGTTAAGGAGCCTACCTTTGCTGATGATTATTATGAAGCAATCCTTGGTGTTTACTGTACATATGGAACACAGCTTGGATTATATCCAATAGGACTTGTACTTGGGGGAACCGGTGCAGAAATGGCAGTTCAGTGTGGACGTGACAATGGATCAATTCCAAAGAAACTGGGATCTGAATTTGTAATCCGTCGAAACAATGATCATGTGACCGCTCAAGTCTGCCGTCGTGGTACTGAACTTGTAAATATTGATCTCAAGATTGGTGAATATAATAACGCAATGACCGGAATGCTGTATCAGTTCCCAGAAGCCGGTAAAAAGACATATGGCGGTGGTTTCTACTTCCACCTTGACCGCGAACCGGATAAAGAAGGAAAATCACATTTCCAGAATGGTGCTCTGCTTCAGAATCTCTGTGAATACAATTACCATTCATGGGAGCCTGGTTTTGCAGCGATTAAATTACAATCGTCCATTGATGATCCATGGGGAGAACTTCCAATCAGAACAGTCATTGGAGGTGCGTATTCCTCAAATGATCTGATGGTTCATAAACTGAATTTATGTGAAGAGATTGACGCAGATGTTCTGGCACCGTATCTGCTTACCGCACGGTATGACAGAACAGCATTCATGGAAACAGGAAGAAGATAAGGAGGGCATTGCCATGAAGTTTGAAAACAAAGTAGCAATCATTACCGGTTCAACAAGAGGAATCGGAAGAGCAACCGCAGAACTCTTTGCAAAAGAAGGAGCAAAAGTCATAGTTGTTGGAACAAAGGAAGAACTGGGAGAAAGCTGTGTGAATGAAATCAAGGCAGCCGGAGGAGAAGCAATTTTCTGTAAAACAGACGTGACATCTGATGAAAGTCTTGATAACCTGGTTAAAACAGCTCTGGACGCCTACGGAAAAATAGACATTCTCGTTAATAATGCAGGAGTAGGCGGAACAACTGCCAATATGGATCAGATCACAATGGATGAATGGAACACTGTTCTTGCAACAAATCTCACAGCACCATTTGTTCTTTGCAAGAAACTAATCCCTATTATGGAAAAACAAGGAGCTGGAACCATCGTCAATGTAGCTTCCATGGCAGCAACCGCAGCTGGCCGCGGAGGGCTTGCTTACACTTCTGCTAAACATGGCCTTCTTGGACTCACCCGTCAGATGTCATTGGATCATGGACGTACAGGAGTGCGTATAAATGCTGTTCTTCCAGGACCGATTGCAACAGATATGATTGCACGTGTGCTTGCAATTCCACAGCATCCGGTAACAATGAAGATTGGAATGAGTCCGGCAAAACGTCCTGGAGAACCTATCGAAGTAGCACAGGCCATTGCATTCCTTGCATCAGACGAAGCTAGTTTCATCCATGGAGCAGCTTTGGCTGTAGATGGCGGATATACGATATTTTAAAAATAATTGATATGCATTAGAAAAAGGAGTCATTTGGACTCCTTTTTTCAGTACGTAGGATCTGACTGCAGAGATAAATCAAAATATAGTACCCTAAGGAAAATCATCCAAGTCTAACGTACTGTCAGTACATGAATTCTTAAATAGGAGAGAACTATGTGCAGCAGATATTACATTGATCCCGGTATGACGGAAGATATTTCCAGAGTGGTACAGAACATAGATGGGAGGATCTGGCTGGCACAAGGAGATACCCGTCCGACCGATGTCGCACCAGTCATTGGACAGTCAGAACACGGACTGGAACTGGGTATATGCAGATGGGGATATCCCCTGTCAAAAAGCAAGGGTCTGGTCATCAATGCAAGGGTAGAAACTGTTTTGGATAAACCTTCTTTTCAAAACGGGATCTTATATCACCGGCTGTTGATTCCGGCAGGCGGTTTCTACGAATGGAATTCCCTGAAAGAAAAGAGTATCTTTACCAGACTGGATTCCTCTGTGCTGTACATGGCAGGGTTCTGTGACTGGTTTGATAATAGCAAAATGCCTGTACTTCTGCAGGCTTAGTCTTAATTTCTGTGATTTCATATTCGCCCTGGTCAAGGCTTTTAAAACTTCCAAATCCGTATTTCGTCCTTGTTTCCATATAAATCCAGTAGTACAATATGTTTATAAACATAAAGGAGGATTTGATTACCATGAAGAGAAAAAGGTTTTCCAGATTACTATTCTTAATGCTGACTATCATGATTACTGTTACGTTTTACCAGCCAGCCCAAGCAGCTTCCGGTAAATACACCGGGACCTACACAAAAACATGGTCTGTTTCAAGCAATATGACGGTCACCATCAAGCCGAGCTATTCCGTCATTGTAAATAAGGTTACCAGTACCAAAGTCAGGCTTCAGCTTGAAAAACTGGGAGTCAATGGTTCGCCTATCTATGCGACTGCTCCCATTACAGCAAAGCGTAAAGGAAACACAGTTTCTTTTAAGTGGAAAGATACATGGGGCAATTCCGGCACTGGAACATTAAAATTGTACAAAGGATACGTCAAATTAAAAGTAAAGCAGACATATACCGCCAGGTGGAATCGGAGTACTCTGGATACAAGCGGAAAATATATGAAAATCTACCGCCAGAGTGGTAATACAAAAATGGATAATATAGATTTATAACAACAGGGCAGAAACAGTTTTAATGCTGTTTCTGCTCATTTGTTTGGTTAATAAATTTTTGTCATTTTGGAAGTGTCCATAAAATTTATTTTCCGAATTTCTCCAATGTCTCCAGTACTCACATCCGGACAAAACGTGTAATCTTTTGTCTGGTTCCCAATAGTCACACGGGCATACCAGTGTTCGCTCCAGTTCCCGTCGTAATAAAGATTGCTTATCTTGTCGAAACCACCGATCTCTTTTGCTATGGCACACAGGATTGTTGGGGTTGTAGAGAATGTCTGGGTCTGACTTTGCGAAGTACAACTAAAAGGATAAAGCAGAGTTAAAAGATCTATAAAAGAAGTATAAAATCGGAAATAGAGTGGAAAGAGAGAAAAAAAAAGCCAGAGTTCCTGCTATAATACCTACATCAATGTTTGAGGCACTTTTTTCTGTTCCTTTTTAAAAGGCACTGCTCTGGCAGTTCTTTTGACCAGGGCAGAAGACTGTCGATAACGGATGGATCTTCCAGATGATGATTGTTTGGCGTTTCAGTGAGCAGATATTTCAGATACTCATAGACATCCAGTTCATTCGCTCTGGCGCTTTCCACCAGTGTATATAATACTCCATTTGCAAATGCTCCTTTCGGAGTATCAGCGAACAGCCATGCAAGAATGTCTGAGTCTGACCCTATGAAGTACAACTGAAATAAAAAAAGAGCCGTTCATTGATAAGCAATCCAATATAGACTTTGGAAAATATCTAGTAAAAAGAATCAAATATGTAGTTGTATAAAAGTATCATACACATAGGGGAGGAAAATCTATGGAACGCATACATATTGTTAAAAAAAGTGTAACAAAGTTAGATGTCGATTGTGTGGTTAATGCTGCCAATGAAGGATTGTGGGCAGGCGGTGGAGTATGCGGAGCTATTTTCAAAGAAGCCGGATATAATGAATTGACAGATGCTTGCACGAAGATAGGTCATTGCGATACAGGAAATGCTGTGATCACACCAGGGTTTCAGTTGAAAGCCAAATATATTATTCACGCTGTTGGACCACAGTGGCATGGTGGCAGTCATAATAAAGAACATTTGCTTCGAAAATGCTATCAAACGGCATTGCTTTTAGCACGGGATAATGGATGTAAATCTATAGGATTTCCTCTAATTTCCTCTGGTATATATGGTTATCCAAAGAAAGAAGCGTGGCAAGTGGCACTAAGGGCAGTTGCAGATTCTCTTGATTCTTTTGTGGATATGGAAGTCTATTTTGCTGTATTAGATGATACGATGCTTGCTATGGGACAGGAAATATATCATGCTATGTTCGATTATACAGGTGATTCATTGTTGGTATCTATTGATAAAGAAAAGCTGTGGCAGTGTATAGAGCTGTTGTGTAAAATACGGAAAATTGAATGGAAAACACCGCCATCAAAAAATGGATTGAATTATTTTCCCTTTCCAATCTATCCAGAGGGGATTTGGCAGGTGTTTAACCTTATGAAGCCGGATAGAGATTATGGAAAACATATGGAACAACAGCCGAGAAACATAGTACCAAGTGAGATGTCTGTAGAGCAGATTAATACAAGACTCACCTTGATTCAAAGGAGTGAACGTTTCGGTGATGGTAATGTTGCAGCAGAAATAGAAAATGGTAATTTGTTAAAAATGTTACTTCGCTTAGATGATCTTTTGAATAAAAGCGTAAAGAACTAGAATTTGCTTGAAAGAAGGTGAGGCAACACATTTGTAGCATTGGGGTCTGACACCAATGTGGTCAACCTAGCGTCAACTTAGGGGCATATTAGCGAATATCCTCTAATGCAAACTACAAAATTAATCGGTTTATGACAGAAAACAGTTGCTGTTTTGCTGGAAACCAGAAGATTCATAAAAATTGCCGCACTTAAATAAGCCTATTGATGAATGCTGGCTCTATTTTAAAAAGAAGCTTTTTTATTTCGGAAATGTGGACGTCCCTTGGATTTCAATTTCTTCCTTGGAAACGACCTGCCGGGCAGGAGCTGTGATCTGCAGCGTACAGCATCTGTATATAACTGTTCAATAATTGAAAGCTCAAACAGTCCGCAGAGTATTTTGGGAACAATACTTTTGATCCGTCCAATGATAAATGCACGATTGGCCTGATAACGGAACTTATTTGTGCTTTTGGCAGAAATCTGTATTTCCTCATCTGCTTCATTTTTTATAAGGGAGGCCAGATTCGATAAAAGCATATTTATATAAAATTCCTGCTGTATAGACACTGCAGTAGCACCGGAAAACTCTTCCATGGCAAAGCGGCTTTTTAATTCTTTGTACTTAAGTTCTACAGGCCATCTGTAGAAGTAAAGTTCCTGGAACATATCTTTTGTAACAGCAGGATCAAACAGGTTTGTTGCAAGATATTCTTTTGTGCCATCATCAAGCGGAATCTCAAGGACACGTATAGGTACATCGGAAGTACCTTCTTTTGAAGTTCCCTGAAGAATGGAAATCATATCACCATTGCATTTTTTAGATAAATTGATTCCCTCTTTCAGTCTCATAACACAGAGATGCCCATGCTCTACACAGTAGCGGAACATATCTTCTGAATAATAACCTCTGTCAAAAATAATAATACTGTTGTTATATAGTCCCATATCTTCAAGAACTTTAAGATGTTCTAATGCAGCTGCTCGTTCAGAGGAAAGAAATTTATGGATAGATGCATGAAGGATATAATCATCCAGAACATCATAAATTATTGAAGCCAGTCCCATGGTATAACGTCGGTTTGGATCAGGATAGCTGGACATTTCGCCAAAGAAATCAAAAGTTGATTTTGAATTCGGAAGTTCGATCCTGGAACCATCTACTGCAAAAAGATGATAACCCTGCCACAGCTTTCTTGAAGGGATCTGGCTGTAAAACAGATCAACAGAAAGGTAATAAAGTTCCTTGAACAGTGAAGGATTAATGAACTGTCTGGCTTTGGAAAGTGCCTGTTTTGAAACATCCGGAAAAGAAAGCGTGCCCAGTTCTTCTCTGATCTGTGAAAGATTCTGGAACATGGAAGCTTTTGAAGAGAAGAACAGATAAATAATAACTTGCAAAAGTGAAAGTTTTCTTCGCCGTACAAAATGTTTTTCCACCCGATGGGGTTCCAGTTTAACTTGATCTGTGATATAATCTTTAATGGATTGGACGATATTTTTACAAATATTAGTTCGACTCATATGGCATACCTCCTACGTATTGGAATAGATAAATATTTCGCTGGTAACGTAATATTGCTTAATCTATAAACCACATATTTAGGAGGATATGTCAAGATATTTATATAAAAAAATCCAGAATATAAGCCCAGAATCGTTGAATTTTCAGCATTCTGGGCTTAAGTTGACCACATTGGGGTCAGACTGTGCGTCCAGCAAAGGGTATATAGTCCGGTGGGTGGAAGCCCCATCAAATAAGCTGTTAACCACAGCATTTGAAGCGAGTCTTGAGTCTGTTACGGTAACGTGAAGGCTAAGCGTAGACAGCAAGATAGCAGGGATAGCTATGGAGCACCGAAATCCCAAAGTATCAGAGGGTCGACACCGTGGTCAGGGTGGAAGACAATATATGCACTTATCGTTATGGTGAGATTTTGCATGCCTCTGCGGTGTTGTTGAAACTATTCATGTCAGACAGGGACTATATGTCAACTGGAGAGGACCTGCATTTTCTTTTCAGAGTGTGTAAATGAAAAGTATGTCCGCCAACCAAAAGAAAAAAGACAAACGAAATGCAGGTAGTCGGAGGCCCGAACAGTACCGGTGAAGGTATGAACAAAAATAAATACTGGAGGGAAGTCGAGAGAGAACTGTGCCTCGCAGTTCTGGCCTGCGAAACTATATCAAAGAGGAAACATTAGCTATACACAGAGATAGGGGAACTAATGGAAACGAAATTGGCGAGAATATCACAATTATCAAAAGAAAACCCAGACATGGTCTTTACATCACTGGGGCATCTTATCAATAAGGAGATGCTTGAGAACTGTCATGTCCAGATGGATGGAACGAAAGCCGTAGGAATAGATGGAGTTACCAAAGAAGAATACGGAAGAAATCTGGAAGAAAATCTAGAAGCCCTTATAGAAAGTTTGAAGAAGAAATCCTATAAGCCTAAACCAGCAAGACTGGTAGAAATACCAAAGGATAATGGGAAGATGCGGCCACTTAGTATCTACTGTTATGAAGACAAGCTGGTACAGGAAGCACTGCGCAGGATACTGGAAGCAGTATTCGAGCCAATGTTTTATGATGAGATGATGGGATTCAGACCCAACAGGGGCTGCCATAAAGCAATCCGCAAACTAAACATAATGCTGGAAAGGAAACCGACGAATTATGTTCTGGATGCGGATATAAAAGGATTCTTCCAGCATCTTGACCATGAATGGATTGTGCGTTTTATAGAATCAAGGATCAAAGACCCGAATATCATCCGCCTTGTCAGACGAATGCTGAAAGCAGGAATTATGAATAACTATGAATTTGAAGCAACAGAGGAAGGAAGTGGACAAGGTTCCGTCTGCTCTCCGATAATTTCCTGTATCTATATGCACTATGTGCTGATATGGTGGTTCAGAGAGGTGGTAACGCCGATGTTAAAGGGATATGCAGGTCTGGTGGTCTATGCTGATGATTGTGCGCCACGAAGGCGGAAACTTGTGACATGATGTCAAACAAGTATAGCCATGCTGTGTGAATGATGATGGCAGGCCCATCGGAACCGCTATATAGGTGGAGGTTTCAAATCACTCTGAGGTGCTGTAGTCAAAAGCTATGGTACTGAGCGTCAGAGAAAAGGCTGTACAAAACAGTCAGGTGTGGACAGTGGAGATGAACGAAGCTGTGAACCACTTACGAAAACGTCGAAAGCGTAGAGACTCCATCAAAACCAGGGGGTCAGTCGTTAACCTGGGATAAGCATAACGGGAGCCTATTTACTGGTTATGCGGTGGACGGCGTAAAGGTGGCATGAACACTGTTCAGGCATTCATATGGAACGTGGGAACCTACGGGCTGGTGTTAAGGGAGAGTGCCAAGTGGACGAACCGCAAGGTACAGAGTACTGATACAGTCATAGGGGCAGAGTGGCTTGTAGTAGTGAAGAGGGTTTCTGAAAAGAAAACAGAGCGAAGAAGCCACAGTATCCAAGCAGAGTAAATAAGTCAACTTAGGAATAAGGAGGAGCTTATGAGCGAAGCAAAACAGTTTGATATTTCAAAGAAGGCTGTAATTGCAGCTTTTCAGGCGGTAAAGGAAAACGCAGGAAGTTACGGGGCAGATGAACAAACCATAAAAGAGTTTGAGGAGCATCTTAATAACAACCTGTATAAACTATGGAACCGGATGGCATCAGGAAGTTATTTCCCGAAGCCTGTAAGGGCAGTAGCAATACCCAAGAAAAATGGTGGAATCAGAATTTTGGGAATTCCAACAGTAGAAGACAGAATCGCACAAATGGTTGCGAAGATGTACTTTGAACCGCTGGTTGAACCAATGTTTTACAATGACTCATATGGATACCGTCCGAACAAATCTGCAATTCAGGCAGTAGGACAAGCAAGGGAAAGATGTTTTAAAAGAGACTGGGTATTGGAATTAGATATCAAAGGGCTCTTTGATAACATCAAACATGGATATCTGATGTACATGGTTGAGAAACATACGCAAATAAAATGGCTGATACTTTATATAAAACGTTGGCTTACAGTGCCGTTCATCATGAGTGATGGCTCGGTTGCTGAACGCAGGTCAGGAACACCTCAGGGTGGAGTTATCAGTCCTGTGCTTGCAAATCTATTTCTTCACTATGTATTTGATGACTTTATGACAAAAGCATATCCGAACATCTGGTGGGAAAGATATGCTGATGATGGAGTACTGCACTGCCAATCGTACAAGCAGGCTGCATTTATAAAGCAGAAACTGGAAGAACGTTTTCAGCAGTTTGGATTGGAACTGAATAAAGAAAAGACACGTATTGTCTACTGCAAGGATAACCGAAGGCCACAAAACTATAGTTGTACCCAATTCACTTTTCTGGGATATACGTTCAGACCAAGGCTAAATAAGAATAAAGAAGGAAAGTTCTTTGTAGGCTTTACGCCTGCGGTCAGTGAAAAAGCCAAAACTGCTATGAAACAGAAGATCAGAGAATGGAAGATACAGTTAAAGGCGGATCTCTCATTAAAAGATATTGGGAACATGATAAACAAAGTAGTGCAAGGATGGATTAACTACTACACACACTATTATAAGTCAGAATTTTATGAGGTGTTGCGTTATATCAATCAATGTCTGATTAAATGGGTACGACGAAGTTATAAAAAGAAAAACACGAGAAGCAGAGCCGAGCACTGGCTTGGTGCAGTAGCCAGAAGAGACAGAAACTTGTTTGCACACTGGAAATTTGGAATATTACCATCTGTTGGAGAGGGAGCCGTATGAGTCGAGAGGCTCACGTACGGTTCTGATGGGGACTCAAGGGGAGGTTCCTTGGGTCTACCTACTTTGTGGTGACATTCCAATACAAATCAGATGCAGTATGGTTCTATGAACACTTAAAACATAGAATGGGACACTTTGGATTAAGCCTTGAAGAAGAAAAGAGCAGGCTGATAGAGTTCGGACGATACGCAAAGGAAAGATGCAGTAAAAGTGGAACGAAGCCAGGTACCTTTACTTTCCTAGGTTTTACACACTACTGTTCCAAAAGCAAGAATGGTAGATTCAGAGTGAAGAGGAAAACCAGTAAGAAGAAGTTTGCGAAGAAATGCAGAGAAATAAATCAACTGATGGGACACATGAAAACATGGAAACTGAAAGAGATTACTGCTAAACTCAATCAGATACTGACTGGTTATTACCATTACTATGGAATCACAGACAATACAGAAAGAATAACAGCATTTCGATACCACGTAATGAAAAGTTTATTCTACTGTCTAAATCGGAGGAGTCAAAAGAAAAGCTACAACTGGGTAGAATTTCTGAATATGATAGATAACAGCTATCCATTGGTAAGACCCCGAATATATGTCAGTGTATATAATTGATAAATGTGAACGATTCGTTTCGCAAAGAGCCGGATGCGGGAAAGCCGCAAGTCCGGATTCTGTGAGGGGCGTACGACCGCAAGGGGTGCGTCTACTCGACCCATGAAATACCCGGGGATTTATATGAAGGATATTGATAAAAGTGCTTTGTAAGAATCAGGTAGTTTTGGTATAATTCATTGTAAATGAAAATATAACCGAATCAGGTAAGTCCTCTGCGGAGGTTGCAAAAAGCGATAAGCAGTGGGTGGGAACTTGCTTGTATCAGGAGGATTGTAAGCTCCTTCTGATAAACTGCGAATATCCGATTGACAGGCAGTTAAAATCAGGATTCATGAGATGGGGAGAGATAGATAGTGGACATTTATCAGATTATTATTACACATAATCGAAGCTGGACGATCAGGGAAATTATTGCTTTTGCAGTGGTTTTCCTGATGGCCGTTTTTCTGGCAGCAGTATTATTAAGGCTGCATAAAATAGTGATCATTCAGGCAGTCTGTGGACTGTTGCTTCTGACGTTTCTTTCAATTGTATTTGGTTCTACTGTTTTTACGAGGACTCCGGGGATCAGGCAGTATCAGCCGGAGGTATTCTGGTCATGGAAGGAAATCCTGGGGATTGGTACATGTGGCAGACTGGGAAGTACTACGGGAGATGGTTTACTGCAGGAGAATCTGTTGAATATTCTGCTACTTTTTCCGGCAGGGATTTTATTGCCGGGGGTGACAGGCAGAAAACTGAAATGGTGGATGGGATTGCTTGTGGGAATTGCGGTATCATCTGCTATCGAGATTAGTCAGCTGCTGCTTTGCAGAGGGTTGTTTGAGTTTGACGATATTATTCATAATAGTTTGGGATGTATGCTGGGGTCTTTGTTGGGGAATAGGATGTTAAGGTTGGTACATGGAAAGTAAAGGGCAGGACCAGATGAAAAACTGACAAGTCATCTTGAATTGCGATTTCAGGAAGGTCACGTTCAAAACTTAACAGTTTTTGTGAAGCATTTTGAAAACCGTCCCTGCTATCAGCAGGGGCGGCTTTCATTTGTGCGCCTATTTATTGTTTTCGCTGACATGAAGATAGTTCATAAGCGCAACCTGAAAAATTTTGGAACAATTGACTCCGTTCACAGCAATGCCTTTTTGACGTAAAATTGTTTATAACAGTAAAAATGTTTAACAAAATCTGTTAAAATGCTATAATGCAGATATGAAAAAGATAATCTTGAGAAAATCCATAATGTATGATAAAAGGATTACTATAAACTGGTACTGTGAAAATACGACAGAAGAGGAGTAAAAAGATGTTATATATAGGAAATCACACAAGCTCATCCCGGGGCTACCTTGCAATGGGGAAGCAGATGCTGGCAAATGGCGGTAACACATTTGCATTTTTTACCAGAAATCCAAGAGGAGGGAAAGCCAAAGACATTGATCCGCAGGATGTGCAGGCATTTGGGCAGCTGGCAGAGGAGAATCATTTTGGAAAGCTGGTGGCTCATGCGCCTTACACTATGAACTGCTGTGCTGCCAAAGAAAACCTCAGGGATTTTGCCAGGGAAATCATGGCAGATGATCTGAGACGTCTGGAAATGACACCGGGAAATTATTACAATTTTCATCCGGGCAGTCATGTAGGACAGGGTGCAGAAGTAGGAATCAGTAAAATTGCAGAAATTCTCAATGAAGTGCTGACAAAAGATCAGAGTACGATTGTACTTCTGGAAACTATGTCAGGAAAGGGCACAGAAGTAGGAAGAAATTTCGAAGAACTTCGTCAGATCATTGACAGGGTGGAGTTAAAAGATAAATTAGGTGTTTGCCTGGATACCTGTCATGTCTGGGATGGTGGATATGATATTGTAAACGATCTTGACAGCGTATTTGAAGAATTTGACCGGATAATAGGTCTGGACAGACTAAAAGCCATCCATTTAAATGACAGCATGAATCCCCTTGGCAGCCATAAGGACCGCCATGCCAGAATCGGAGAAGGTGAAATAGGACTGGAGGCACTTGTCCGCGTGATCAATCATCCTGCCACAGAGGGAATTCCGTTTATTCTGGAGACACCAAATGATGATGAGGGATGGACTCATGAAATTGCGTTGCTCAGAAATGAGTATAAACAGAAATGAGTATAAATATATCTGCTCGAATCAGGAAGATAAATTGGGGCGTGCTGACAAGTTGTAAGTGCAAATCGAAAGAGCAGGAGTGAAATCAAAAGGAAGGAATGCAGGAAAGATCAGAGATGCAGCAAAGACAAGGATATCAGGCAGTAGAGAAGCTGAGAGAAACACTGGACGAGAAGTATCTGTGGGAGGTTATTTTACTCTATGCAGGTGAGAGTTTCAAAACCTATACAGGGCTTCCGTTCACTTATGAAGTAAGAAAGGGTCGGAATGGAGACTACACAAGGGAATTGTGGATCGACCGTAGGGAGAACAGTAAGAGTCTGGCGTTAAGTTCAGTGCTGCTGGCATTGAGAAACATAAAGAAGGTGGGAGCCGTGGTTGACAGACCCAAAGCTCTGGGCGACATCCGCGGAGTGAGTTATATATATGGAATATTCTACCGCTTTGGGCTGATCGATGTGCCGGATACAGCCAGGCAGAAGATGAAGTTCACATGATATATTTTTTAGGAGGAAAGGTATGAACAAGAAGAGAAACGTGGATTCTGGGAGAAAGTCTGCAAGACCGGATTACATTCAGAAAACAATATCACAGAAAAGTTCAGGAAAACGCAGTGGAAAAGTTTTTTTCCCCAAAACCCTCATAAAGACTGGGGGGATTATAATTTTTGTACTTCTGCTTGGGTTTGCAGGAAACAAGTTTTTCCTGTCTGTCAGCAAAACAGACAGCGGGAAGGTGAAGGCCGTATCAGCTTCAGGTGCAGATGAGGAAAAAGAAGGCAGGATAATCGAAAAAACTAAAAAAACTAAAGAAATTAAAGAAACCAAAGATGTGGTTGAAATGCAAAAGACTAAAGAGATTAATTTTCAGCCTCATTGTGTGGATTCTACAAAACCGGAAAATCTGATCAGCTATACTAATATTGAGGTGGATGGAAACGTACTTGAAAATATTGGAGATTATAAGGCTGATGGTGATATTTCCTTTAATATAGGACAGGATTATACAGATGTGGATGGGATCGTCACATTTCGCGGAAACAGTTTTCGTGATACCCCTTCCCATGGTTATGCAGATATGACTGATTTCAGGCTGAACAAACTATGGTCTGCAGATACAGGTTCTCTTTCTTCGGGCAGTGCCGTCTGGACAGGAAGTGGCTGGACAGGACAGCCGCTTATGATGAAATGGCCAAAAGAGGTCAAAGCACATATGAATATGACAGAGAAAGCAAAGGCAGATGATGAACTGGTTGAGGTGATTTATGCCTGTATGGATGGGTATGTGTATTTTCTGGATTTGAGAACGGGAGAAAAGACACGTGACCCATTATATCTGGGATATACTTTTAAGGGTGCGGGTGCCCTTGATCCGAGAGGATATCCGATTATGTATGTTGGCGCCGGATATAACAGCAACGAAGGAACTGCAAAGGTATTTGTAGTAAACTTGCTGGATTGTAGTGTTATGTATACTTTTGGAGACAATGATGAGTTTTCACTCAGAGGAAGTCTGAGCTTTTTTGACGGATCAGCACTTGTGGATGCAGAGACAGATACCCTGATCTATCCGGGAGAGAACGGAATCCTGTATCTGATCAGGCTGAATACAAAATATGATCTGAACAGTGGGACTTTATCCATTGATCCGGGCAGAACTGTAAAATGGCGCTACTATGGAACAAGAAGCAGTACAGAGTCTTTCTGGCTTGGAATGGAAGACAGTGCGGCAATCTATAAAGGCTATATATTTATGACCGATAATGGGGGAAATCTTATGTGTCTGGATCTGAACACTCTTCAGCTGGTATGGGTTCAGGATACATTGGATGATTCTAATTCAACGCCTGTTCTGGAAATCGAAAAAGGACATCTGTATCTGTATGTAAGTACTTCCTTCCGCCTTGGATGGAGAAGTTATGACACAGCCACTGTCCCTGTCTGGAAGATTGATGCAGAAACCGGTGAGATCGTGTGGCATACAGATTATGAATGTACTACTGATGACGGTGTTTCCGGTGGAGTTCAGTCTACGATTGCCTGTGGAAAGAACAGCCTTGCCGATTATATATATGTGACAGTGGCAAAGACCTCTGACAATGCATCCGGAGTTCTTGCCTGTCTGAGAAAATCTGACGGATCTAAAGCATGGGAGGATTCTTCCTCATATGCCTGGTCTTCTCCGGTGTGCGTTTATAACAAAGACGGATCAGGAAAGGTTCTTTATTGCAACAGTACAGGTGATATCCGCCTTCTTGATGGTAAAACAGGTAAACAGGAAGATGTATTATCTGTCAGCGAGGGCGTGATAGAGGCTTCCCCGGCTGTCTACGATAACTATGCGGTTGTAGGCACCAGAGACTGTAAAATATGGGGAATCAGGTTACAGTAAATAGCAATATTTATTTGCTTTCTCCCATTCTTTATTAACTTGCCATTTATCGCACTAAATGGTAAAATTTAAATATCTTACAGTTTTACGACACAATATTTTGAAAAAACTGAAAACAAAGGAGAGGAAGCGATGGAAGAGAGAAATAACAGACTGCTGAATGCGAAGCTGAACAAGTATATTGTTCCGGGGATTATGATGTCTCTGGCACTTCAGCTGGGGAATATTGTGGATACGATATTTGTAAGTAATCTGATAGGTGTGGAGGCAATGTCTGCAGTTACCCTGAGCCTGCCTGTAGAGACGCTTGTTCAGCTTACGGGTTACTGCCTTGGTATCGGCGGTTCCATAGCAGTGGGAAACATGCTTGGCAAACGAGACAAAGAAGGGGCATCGAAATTGTTTTCTGCCACATTTATAGTAACACTTGTGGTGGGAATCATTTTTTCAATCTGCGCCCTTCCTGCAGCAGAACCTGTTGCCAGACTTCTGGTATCAGGTGACGGTGTCCTGACCGGTTATACCAGAGATTACATACGTGTAAGTATGCTGGGGGCACCGGTGATCGGAATTGGACTGATGATGGTCAATTACCTTGGAGTGGAGAATCATCCGGAGCTGGCATCAGCCTACCTTATCGCAGCCAATGTGATCAATCTTGTGCTGGACTATATATTCCTCAGATATACTCCGCTGGGAATTACAGGTGCATCCTTATCAACTGTTCTTGGTTTCCTGTTTGCAATGGGAATTTTTGTGCTTTATATCCGCTCTGATAAGCGAAACCTTCATCTGATCCTGCTAAAGCCGGGCGAACTTGGAATCACAAAGGAAGCAATCATCACAGGCGTGCCAATGCTGATCTTTATGGCAGCTAATTTTGTAAAGGCGCTTGGACTGAATACCATTATCATGAACCAGCTGGGCGAGGAAGGTATGGCAGTATTTACTGTCTGTGACAATGTGCTGCTGATCGTCGAGATGCTTACAGGCGGAATCATCGGTGTGATCCCCAATGTGGCAGGAATCCTTTTTGGAGAGAAGGACTACGTGGGAATCCGGGTTCTCTGTAAAAAGATGCTGAAATACAGTTACATCCTGCTGGCTGTGATCTTTGTCCTTATTATGCTGTTTACCGAGGAAATCACTGTCATGTTCGGAAGCGGCGGTGGCGAGCTGGGCAGCCATATGGTCCAGGCGCTGCGCATCTTTGCTTTGTGTGTGGCACCTTATCTGTGGAATAAGTTTATTATCAGCTATTACGAGTCCATTGAGGAGACAGTCATTGCAAGTTTTGCCACATTTCTGGAGAATGCGGTGGTAGTTCTGCCTGCAACCCTGGTGGGAATCCTTGTATGGAAACAGATTGACGGGATCGGTATCGACGGAATTGCAGCAGGATTTGTTGCCACTGAGATCATAACTGCAGTTGCAGCCTGTATTTTCAGAAAAATCAGGCATAAGAATACAAGCTTTTATATTGTTCCTGACAAAAATCCGGGGATTAATCTGGATTTTTCCATTAAGAGTACCATGGAGGAAGCACAAACGGTTCATAAGAGGATCATAGAGTTCTGCCAGGAACAGGGAGCTTCTAAAAGCAAGGCAAATCTTGCCGCAGTGTGTGCGGAGGAAATGACTGTAAATATTATACGATTCGGGGGAAAAACCTCCAACTGGATCGACATTAACCTCTGTCTGGAGGATGATCTCTGCAGACTGAGGATCAGAGATAACGGTGTAAATTTCAACCCTCTGGAATATCAGTATGACAGTGAAGACTTTGATATACATGGGATTGAACTTGTCAAGAAGGTATCAAAATCCATGGATTATATTCGTGCGATTGATATGAATAATACCATAATATCTTTTTAGGAGGTACATGAAAATGAAAAATATTAATGAAAGGAACAATTTTGTTTTTGAGTTTCGGCCGGTAACAGAATTGTTCGAGGAACAGGTGAAGCTTCATCCAGAGAAATGTGCAGTTGTCTCCGGCAAAGAGAGCTTCACCTATGCACAGCTCAACGAACGGGCTAACAGGATTGCCAATGCACTTGTGGAAAAAGGTGTCAGACGGGAGACCATCGTAGGTGTGGTTCTTGAGAGATGCTGTGATTTCTATGCAGTGCGACAGGGTATCCTGAAGGCAGGAGGCGCATTTGCAGTTGCCACACCGGATTATCCTGATGACAGGATCCGGTATATTTTTGAGGATTCAGGAGCTCCTTTTATTATCACAACAAAGGAGATCGCAGAGGAACGAAGGGAACTGTTTGCTAAGCTTCCCTGTACAGTACTTCTGATCGAGGAACTTCTGGAGAATGAGAATACAGAGAATCCTCAGGTAAAGATCGGGGAGCATGATCTTTGTTATTGTATCTATACTTCTGGTTCCACAGGCAAGCCCAAGGGTGTGCTGATCGAACATATCAACCTTGCCAATTTTGTAAATCCGGATCCGAAAAATGCGGAAACTTATGGTTATGTCAGCAGGGGATCGGTTTCTCTTTCCATGGCAGCCATGACCTTTGATGTGTCTGTTCTGGAGGAATTTCTGCCACTTACCAACGGGATGACTGCGGTGATCGCCTCTGATGAGGAGATTCTGAATCCTCTTATGCTGGGTGAGCTGATCGTCAGAAATAAAGTGGATATTATGACCACAACTCCTACTTACCTGTCCAATATGATCGATCTGCCCCAGCTTGAAAAAGCAGTTTCTCAGATTAAGGTGTTTGATGTAGGTGCAGAGGCTTTTCCTCCGGCTCTGTATGACAAGATTCGCAGAGTAAACCCGGATGCTTACATTATGAATGGTTATGGACCTACGGAAACTACCATCAGCTGTACCATGAAGGTAATTACGGACAGCAGAAACATTACCATTGGTACGCCTAACGGTAATGTGAAGGTATATATTGTAGATAAAGAGAATAAGATCCTTCCGGACGGAGAGACCGGAGAGCTTGTGATCGCAGGACTGGGCGTTGGCAGAGGTTATATGAATCTGCCGGATAAAACAGAGGCTGTATTCATTGATCTTAACGGCGAGAGAGCTTATAAGACCGGTGACCTTGCAAGGATCAGCCCTGAGGGTGAGATTGAATTTTTCGGAAGAATAGACAATCAGATCAAGCTTCGCGGTCTGAGGATTGAGCTTGGTGAGATCGAGGAAGTGATCAATTCCTATGAGGGAATCATTACCAGCATTACTCTGCCTGTAGATAACAAATTCCTCTGCTGCTATTTTATGGCTGACCGCCAGATCAATACAGAGGAGCTTTCTGCCTATGCATCAGAGTCCCTGGCTCATTATATGGTTCCTGAGGTTTTTGTCCAACTGGAAAAGATGCCTGTGACACAGAATGGTAAAATTGATAAGAAAGCACTGCCAAAGCCGGCTGCACAGCCAAAGAATCTGAAAGAACCCCAGACTCCTATGCAGAAGAAGATTTTTGAAATCGTTGCAGACGTTGTGGAGAATGATTTTTTTGGAACTGACACAAGTTTTTACAGGGCGGGGCTGTCTTCTATCAGTGCCATGAAGCTTTGTATTCTGATTTCAGAGGAATTCGGAGTGACTGTGAAAACCAGTGATATCCACGAAAACAATACGGTGGAGAAACTGGAAAAATATGTGATGCTTGCACCGAAGATCAGAACCTATGAAAAGAGAGAAGTTTACCCTCTTACCGGCTCCCAGAAGGGTATTTTTGCAGAGTGCATGAAGAATCCTGAGAGTACGGTATACAATATTCCGTTCCTGTTTGAACTGGAAAGCTCTGTTGACGTTCAGAAGCTGTCAGATGCCATTTCTCAGATGATCGCTGCACATCCGTATCTGCTGACAAAGGTTTATTTAAGTGACAGCGGAGAGATGGTGCAGAAGCCTTGTGAGGAAGCCTTTGTACCAGAGGTGGTACAGACCACAAATGAGCAGTTTGAAAAGATGAAAGATGAGCTGGTGCGTCCCTTTAAGCTGGAAAAGGGACGGCTGTTCCGGGCGGGGATTTATGTGACAGAAGACAGGAAATATCTTTTTACAGATTTCCACCATATCCTGGCAGATGGTAATTCCTATGATATTATTTTTGAGGATATTGATCGGGCCTATCTGGGTGAGAAATTGGAGAAAGAATCCTACACAGGCTTTGATGCTGCCCTTGATGAAGAACAGCAGATGAAAGAGGGAAAATATAAGAAGGCCGAGAAATATTATGACAGTATTTTCGAGGGAATTGAGACAGAATCCCTGCCTCTTCCTGACTGCTCAGGAAAGACTCCTGAGAGAGGATATCTGTCGATGCCTGTGGACACCGGAGAGTCTCTGGTACTTTCTGCCTGCGAGAAGCTGGGGGTTACTCCAAACATTCTGTTTACAGGTGTATTCGGCATTCTCATGAGCAGATATTCCAATTCCGAGGAGAGTCTTTTTGCAACTATTTATAATGGAAGAAATGATTCCAGACTGGAGAATACAGTCTGCATGCTTGTAAAGACTCTGCCGGTTTACTGTTCCTGTGATCCGAAAGTCACCATACAGGCCTATATGACAGAGCTCTCTGAGCAGATTCTGTCTTCCATGGCAAATGATATTTTTCCGTTCTCTGATATCTGTGCAAAGTACGGGATTAATTCTGATCTGGTATTTGCATATCAGGCAGAGCTTGGGGATGATTTCCCGATCGGGGATACCGTTGCCAGGGGTCATGACCTTTCTCCGGATATGTCAAAGATGCCTCTGTTGATCCAGGTAAGAGAATACGATCATAAATATGTGCTTACTGCAGAATACCGCAGTGACATGTACAGTGAAGCCTTTGTACGTGGAATGCTGGAATCCTATGAGGCAGCTATGGATTCCCTGCTGAAAGCAAAATATATTTCGGAAGTTTCTGTTCTTTCCCAAAATGGAGCGGACAAAATTGCGGAATTTAATAATACTGCCTGCGAATATGACAGAAGTAAGACCATCGCTGATATGTTTGAGGAGCTGGTACAGACCATTCCTGACCATACGGCTGTGGTATTTAAGGATAAAAAATATACTTACAGAGAACTGGATGAGATCAGTGACAGACTTGGAAAATATATCGCATCCCAGGGAATTGGCAGTGAAGATGTTGTTTCCATTCTGATCCCCCGCTGTGAATATATGGCGATCGCACCGATGGGCGTGATAAAGGCAGGTGCAGCTTACCAGCCTCTGGATCCAACCTATCCCAGGGACCGCCTGATGTACATGATGGAGGATTCCTCTGCAAAGCTTCTCATTGCTGACAGAGAGCTTCTTCCTCTGGTAGACGGATATAAAGGACCGGTGCTGTTTACAGATCAGATCTGGCAGCTGGAGGATAGGGATGTTGTGCTTAAGAAGCCGCAGCTGCATGATCTGTTTATCCTTTTGTATACTTCCGGTTCCACAGGTGTGCCAAAGGGCTGTATGCTGGAATATGGAAATATTACTGCTTTCTGTCACTGGTTCAAGAGGTATTATGGCATAGATTCGGATTCCAGGGTAGCTGCATATGCTTCCTTTGGTTTTGATGCCTGCATGATGGATATTTACGGTGCCATCACAAACGGTGCACAGCTTCACATTATTCCGGAGGAGATCCGTCTGGATTTCATTGGACTGCAGCGCTATTTTGAGGAAAATGGCATCACGCATTCCTTTATGACTACTCAGGTGGGAAGGCAGTTTGCGCTGGAGATGGATTGTAAGAGCCTGAGATATCTTTCTGTAGGAGGAGAGAAGCTGGTTCCATGTGAGCCGCCAAAAGATTATAAGTTTATTAATGCTTATGGACCTACAGAGGCGACTATTTTTACGACTGTATTTGAAGTGGACAAATATTATCCAAATGTCCCGATCGGAAAAGCACTTGACAATGTGAAGCTTTATATTACAGACAAGCTGGGGCATATGCTTCCTCCCGGTGCATGCGGAGAGCTGATGATCACCGGCTGGCAGGTTTCCAGAGGATATCTTAACAAGCCGGAAAAAACTGCCGAGGTCTATACAAAGAATCTTTATGATGATACACCGGGATACGAAGTGATGTATCATTCAGGTGATGTGGCAAGATTTCTTCCGGATGGAAATATCCAGATCATTGGCAGAAAGGATTCCCAGGTTAAGATCAGAGGTTTCAGGATTGAGCTTTCTGAGGTTGAGGAAGTGATCCGCAGATATGAGGGCATCAGGGATGCCACTGTAGTTGCCTTTGATGATCCAAAGGGTGGAAAATATATTGCTGCCTATGTGGTATCGGACAGCACTGTTGATATCAATGCCCTGAATGATTTTATTAAAGAGACAAAGCCTGCCTATATGGTACCTGCAGTTACCATGCAGATTGACAAAATTCCTCTGAACCAGAACCAGAAGGTAAATAAAAAGGCTCTTCTTCTGCCTGAGAAAAAAGCAGCGGAGATCATTAAGCCTGAGAATGAGGTTCAGCAGATATTATTTGACTGTATCGCAGAGGTTCTGGGGTATACGGATTTTGGGATTACCACAGATATTTATGAGGCAGGTCTGACATCCATCACTGCCATTAAGCTGAATATCCTGATCTCCAAAGCCTTTGACATTGTGATCAAAACTTCAGATATTAAGAATCATCCCACTATCCGAATGATGGAGGAATTTGTAAAAACTGCGGGAAAAGAAAGCAAAAGAGAAGTACAGGAAAGTTATCCTCTTACCAACACTCAGGAGGGGATTTTCATTGAGTGTACTGCAAATATGGGTTCTACCATTTACAATATCCCGTATCTGTTAAAGCTTGATAACAAGGTGGATCTGGACAGACTGGCAGAAGCCATTGACAGTACTGTTGAGGCGCATCCTTATCTGAAAACCCGTCTGTTTATGGATGACAACGGAAATGTACTTCAGAAACGAAACGATGGGCTCAGTTATAAAACACCGATTTTAAACGGAATGAACAGAGACACTCTGGTACGTCCATATATGTTGTTTAATGAACAGCTTTTCCGGTTTGAAATCTACAGAACCTGTGATGGCAATTATCTGTTCCTGGACCTTCACCACATTGTTGCCGATGGTACATCTCTGGCTATTATAATTAATGATATTAACAGAGCTTACAGCGGTGAGAAGCTGGAACCGGAAGGTTATACTTCCTATGATCTGGCACTGGATAACAGAGATGCCCTGGCAGGTGATATCTATAAAAATGCAGAGAATTATTATAAGTCAGTATTTGAACATGCAGGTGGAAGCATCAGCTTCTATCCGGACAAAAACGGTGCGGCTCCAACAGCAGAACTTTACCACAGAGAGACCAGATCCATTTCCGTGCAGGATGTGAAGGAATTCTGTAAAAAGCATGGAATTACGGAGAATGTATTCTTCATTTCCGCTTTTGGTATCACACTTGGAAAATATAATTTCAAAAAGGATGCTGTATTTACCACTATTTACCATGGAAGAAACGATTCCAGACTTTCGGAAACAGTGGGTATGCTGGTAAAAACACTCCCTGTTTTCTGTGATTTCTCAGGAACAGCCAAAGATTGCCTGAGCGGTGTACAGAAACAGCTGATCGATTCCATGAACAACGATATTTATCCTTTCTCACAGATCAGCCATGAGTTTGATATTAAGGCAGATGCCATGGTTATTTACCAGGGCGACAATTTTGCTTTTGACACCATTGGTGGGGAATATGCACAGGAGGAGCCTGTCAGCCTGAACATGGCAAAGGCACCGGTTTCTGTCAGCATTTCCATTGAAAAGAACAGATTTGTCTTTGAGATTGAGTACAGAGGGGATATGTACCATGAGGAAACTATCCGGTATCTGGCTGACAATCTGGAAACCACTGCAGAGGGAATCTTAAGGGAATGCGATCCGGCTGATATCCGGCTGATGTTTGAGGAAGAAACTCAGATGGAGGATATTCCGGAACATGCAGGAAAGACCTTCATAGATCTGTTTAAGGAGATGGCTGCCAGATATCCGGACAGACCGGCAGTGCGGGATGACTCCGGAGATTTTACTTACAGAGAGTTGGACAGAATGTCTGATTATATTGCTCAGAAGCTTACGGAAAACGGATTTGGCCCGGAACAGGCAGCAGGTATCCTGTGCGGCAGGACAAAGGAATATACAGTAGCCTATGTGGGTGTTATGAAGGCCGGCGGAGCCTATGTTCCTCTGGATCCGGAGTATCCACAGAGCAGAATTGAATATATGCTGAAGGATTCAGGAGCAAGAAATCTCCTTGTGATCGATCAGTATCAGAATCTTGTGGAATTTTATGACGGAAATGTGATCAGTCTGGACAGTGTGTCAGATGAGGCTGAGGATTTTGAACTTTCTGCAGAGCTTATTTCTCCGAAACCGGAGAACCTTGCCTATATGATCTATACCTCAGGCTCCACAGGAAAGCCAAAGGGTGTTATGATTGAGCACAGAAATCTGTTGAACCTGATCGAATATATCACACTGAGCAGAAATACTTCACCGGATGACATTGTGGCAGAGTTTGCGAGCTTCTGTTTCGATGCGTCAGTGATCGATCTGTTTGCACCTCTTACCGCAGGAGCAGTCCTGTATATTTTACCGGAGAGTATCCGTAAGGACGCCATTGCCATAAGCAGATATATAAAGGAAAAAGAGATCACCACCGTAACCTTCCCTACCCAGATGGGAGAACTGGTTACAGAACTTCTGGAGGATGCACCTGCTCTTAAATTTGTTACACTTGGCGGCGAGAAATTCAAGCATTACCGTAACCGTACCTATCAGATGATCAATGGCTACGGTCCTACAGAGAATACGGTTTCTTCCACAGAGTTTTTGGTAGACAGACAGTATGACAACATCCCGATCGGAAAATCACAGCGGAATGTGCGCAGCTACATTGTGGATGAGAATCTGAACCGGCTTCCGGTGGGTGCGTCCGGCGAACTTTGTCACGCAGGAAGGCAGATTGCCAGAGGATATCATAATCTTCCGGAAAAAACAGCATCTGTGTTTGTAGAAAATCCATTTGCTGTATGTGAGCAGGAAAGCCGTCTTTACAGGACCGGTGATATGGTCCGCATGAAAGGCGACGGAAATATTGAGTACATAGGCCGGATCGATTCACAGGTGAAGATCAGAGGATATCGTGTGGAGCTTGGTGAGATCGAAGGTGCCCTTCTGAAACATGAGCTGGTGAAAAATGCAGCCGTTACAGTAATTGAAAAGGGTGGAAATAAATATATCACAGCTTATTATACAGGAGAAGCCATCCCGGAGGATGAACTGAAGACCTTCCTGGAGCCGCTGATCCCGGATTATAAGATGCCGTCTTTCTTTGTCAGCATTGAGGAAATGCCTGTGACACCGGGCGGTAAGATTGATAAAAAAGCACTGCCAATGCCGGAGGTAACCACGAACACTGCCAGCTATGTAGAGCCAGTTACAGCAGCTCAGAGAGCACTCTGTGAGATTTTTGAGAAAGCACTGGGAATTGAAAGAGTAGGGATTGAGGACAACTTCTTTGAACTGGGCGGATCTTCCCTTACTGCATCCAAGGTTGCTGTTATGTGTCTGTCAAAGAATATTTCACTGGTATATGCGGATATTTTCAAATATCCTACTGTACGGGAACTTGCAGCTCTGGTTGATGATGACGGAGTTACAGAGGCTGCACAGAGCAAGAATGAATTTTCGGATTATAACTATAACAGGATCCAGAATGTGATCAGCGCAAATACAGAAGAAAATGCAGACCGGATCACAAAGGAAAAGCTGGGAGATATTATGGTCACAGGTGCCACAGGTTTCCTGGGGATCCATGTCCTTAAAGCATTCCTTGACAATTATGACGGTAAGGTTTACTGTCTTGTACGTAAGGGCAAATATGAATCGCCTGAAAAGCGAATGATGAACATGCTGATGTACTATTTTGATGATCCATACAAAGAGCTGTTTGAAAGCCGTATTATCTGTGTGGATGGGGATATTACCTCAAAGGAACAGGTAACAGGATTTTCAGAATACAAATTCAGCACCATCATTAACTGTGCTGCCTGCGTAAAGCATTTTGCGGCTGATGATGTACTGGAAAGAATTAATGTGCAGGGTGTGGAAAATCTGATCGATTTCTGTAAGAATAACGGCCGCAGACTGATCCAGATTTCTACGGTTTCCGTTGCGGGAGAGGGTTCTGACGGTGTTCCGCCAATGTCCAGAGTTTTCTGTGAAAATGATCTGTACATCGGACAGAATATTACCAACGAATATATCCGTACCAAATTCCTGGCAGAGAGGGCGGTTCTGGAAGCAGTTTCCGAGGGACTGGACGGCAAGGTAGTCCGGGTAGGTAATCTGATGAGCCGAAACTCTGACGGCGAGTTCCAGATTAATTTCATTACCAATGGATTCCTTCGCAGCCTGAGAGGTTATGCGGCTGTAGGTAAATTCCCTATGGGCGGTATGCATGAGGTGGCAGAATTCTCACCGATTGATTCTACTGCGCTGGCAGTTCTGAGACTGGCTCAGACCGACCGGAGATTTACTGTATTCCATGCATGCAACAGCCATCATATTTATATGGCAGACCTGATCTACGCAATGCGCAGCTATGGATTCAGGATTGATATTGTAAGAGATGAGGAGTTTGAGGCAGCAGTGAAGGAATTTGCAAAGACCGGTCAGGATTCTGATGCGGTTTCCGGACTGATCGCCTATACCTCACATAATGAAAATGAAATCTATACCATTGATTACAGCAATCGTTTTACAGCACAGGTTCTGTACAGGCTGGATTATAAATGGCCGGTTACAGATGACAGATATCTGGAAAATGCAATTGCAGCACTTGACAGACTTACATTTTTTGATTGATTCAGGAGGGAAAATTACAATGGAAATTATCACAAAAACAGAAGGTAACAAAGCAACTATGGAAATCAGCGGATGGCTTGATACACAGACAGCTCCCCAGTTAGGGGAGGCTCTGTCCGGACTTGAAGACAGCATCACAAGCCTGGTATTTGATTTTACAAATCTGGAGTATATTTCATCTGCAGGCTTACGTCAGGTGATCGTAGCCTACAAAAAAATGGCTCAAAAGGATGGATTTAAGATCATCAATGTTTCTGATGAGGTTTACGATGTATTCAGCCTTACAGGGTTTGACAGCAAGATCGATATTCAGAAGAAGTAACTGTTGATCAGATGCAGAAATTATACAGGATCAATATTAATCATTTTGAGGATCCGCTTAAGAATGAAAGGCTTCTGGATCTGGTTGGGATCAGAAGAAGAGAAAAGGTCATCAGGTATCGTATGCCTGATGACCGCAAAAGAAGTCTGGGTGCAGGGATCATCATCAGAAAAATCCTCGATGAAAACGGGCTTACGGAAAGCTGCCTGAGATATTCTGACAATGAAAAGCCGGTTGTGGATGGCCTTTTTTTTAATGTATCTCATGCGGGGGACTATGTTGTGGGTGTGCTGTCAGACTGCGAAGTCGGGTGCGATATTGAGAAAAATGCCAATGCGCCTCTTGAGGTGGCAGAACATTATTTCTACCATTCAGAGCTTGCTTACATCAAGGCTGCGAAGAACAAAGATAAGGCGTTTTTTACGCTCTGGACATTAAAAGAAAGTTATATGAAAATGACAGGCAGAGGAATGAGCCTTCCTTTGGATTCTTTTGAAGTGGTTCCCACAGCAGAGGGGTTTGTCCTCGGAAAATCCTCAGAAAGGCCATGCTTTTTTGAGACAATGGAATTTGACGGTTATATTTTCTCGGTCAGCAGTGAGAGGGCTTTTTCTCTTCACAATCCATTGGAAATTGCTTTTGACGATATTTATGTATGATCACAGATGATTTTTCAGACACGCTCTAGAGTTCCAATCAGACAGGAAAGCGTATATGTCAGATATTGCTTCTGCTGTACGGGAGAACTGAGGAAGGCATCGGAGCAGGTAAACCAGGTGTAACAGGTATTTTTGGTTGCTGCTTTCCGGTGCTTTCTGTCAATTCCGGATCCGAGAGATTTCGGGATAACCGTATCCTCCTCCGGGAGATAATAGTAATCCTTATAATCTGCATAGTATTGTTTCAGTTTCCCGTCAGTTGTTTTGATAATTAAATTGATTTCTTCGTCTTTTCCTGTCAGATAGAAGTCGGTGTTTCCATTGGAAAATTCCTGTGGCAGTGTGCAGGGGAGCTTCAGCTTCAGGATCAGGTTGTCTCCGTCAAATTCACTGTATGTAACTTCATAATCTCCATCATAGATGCAAAGATATCCCAGCATATCAAAGATTCTTCCAAGTCCCAGCACATCCTCCAGGTTATGTCCAAGGATTTCATCAGCTGTAAAGGCATCTCTTTTTTTCAGAAAATCTTTGTAAAGTTTAATGCATTCCTTACCATTATCATAAATCCTGTCTTTGATCCCCAGAAATTCTTCCATGCAGGGCTGCTTCATGGCAGACAGTTTTAAAAGTGACTTTAACGGTTTTAATGTCAGGTAGAGATCCAGCGACTGTTTTCCTGTAAACGGAGAGGGAATTCCATATTTTTCATATCGTGCTTCCAGATAGGGCTGGTCAAATCGTTCTCCGTTGTAAGAAATCATCAAATTATATTGCTGAAGAAATTGTGAAAAAATTCTCAGAATTGTCTCTTCTTCACTGGCATTTTCGGCCATCCATTGATAAAAATTCCAAGTTTCATCTTCAATTCCAACAGCTCCGATCAGGTATAAATACGTGGAATTTCTTGATAATCCGGTGGTTTCAATGTCGTAAAAAACAGGTGTAAAATTGTATTTTTGGAAGAATTTTCCAGTGAAAAATTTAACAGTCTCAAAGTCTGGAAACCCTTGTAAAATGGGCATTTTTTTAACAATCATGTTAATAATTTTTCCTTTCTGAAATTGTTTTTAATTATACACAAGAAAATGAAATTTGGGTAGTGCTTTTTTTGAAAAAATGGTTTATATTATAAACAGGTTGATAAAAATGTACAAAAAAGTATATGGATTTTATCAAAAATAGAGCACTTTGGTGGTGCTTAATATAAAAGGAGGGAACGAAATGGGAATTTTAACCTTTAAGGGTGGTGTTCATCCTTATGACGGAAAAGAATTATCCAAGAACAGTCCGGTAGTGAAATATCTGCCAAAGGGAGATATGGTATATCCTCTTTCCCAGCATATCGGTGCTCCGGCTGCAGCGATAGTTCAGAAGGGAGACCATGTGCTCGCAGGACAGAAGATCGCAGATGCTGCGGGGTTTGTCTCATCACCGATCCATTCGTCTGTTTCCGGTACGGTAAAAGGAATCGAACCGCGCCTGACAGCAACAGGTTCTATGGTCAATTCCATTATCATTGAGAATGACCAGCAGTATGAAAGTGTGGAATTTACTCCTGCACGTCTGGAAGATCTTTCGAAAGAGGAGATTTTGGCGAGAATTAAAGAAGGCGGAGTAGTGGGAATGGGCGGCGCCGGATTCCCCACACAGGTAAAGCTTGCGCCAAAGGAACCGGAGAAGATCGATCATATCCTTGTAAACGGTGCCGAGTGTGAACCCTATCTTACCAGTGACTACAGAAGAATGCTGGATGACTCTGAGAAGCTGATCGAGGGCTTAAGAGTTATGCTGAAGCTCTTTGACAATGCGAAGGGATATATCTGTATTGAGGATAACAAGCCTGACTGTATTGCGAAACTGAAAGAAATGGTAAAAGATATTCCACGTATTGAAGTAGCAGAGCTGATGACCAAGTACCCACAGGGTGGTGAGCGTTTCCTGATCAAAGCTGTCACAGACAGAGAGATCAACTCTGCCATGCTTCCGGCAGATGCAGGATGCGTAGTTGACAACGTAGATACCGTAATTGCTGTTTATGAAGCCGTTATCCTTGGAAAACCTGTTATGGACCGTATCGTGACAGTAACAGGACAGGGGATTAAGAATCCGCAGAACTTTGATGTCCTTTCCGGAACAGATATGGCAGAGCTTATAGAAGCTGCCGGCGGACTGACAGACAATGTATCCAAAGTAATTTCAGGTGGTCCTATGATGGGATTTGCCATGTATGACACTCATGTACCATGTATTAAGACAAGCTCCGCATGTCTCTGCCTGGAGAAGGATGATGTGGCAGATGCCGAACAGACTGCATGCATTAACTGCGGCAGATGTGTAGGAGTCTGTCCCGGCCATGTCATTCCTGCAAGACTTGCAACCTTTGCAGAGCATGGTGACATGAAGAGCTTCCAGAAATTTGATGGTATGGAGTGCTGCGAATGTGGCTGCTGCAGTTATATCTGCCCTGCCAAGCGTCCGCTGACCCAGATGATCAAATCTATGCGTAAGATGGTTCTGGCAAGCCGTAAGAAAAAGTAAAAGGGGGACATCGTAATGGATCAGATGTTACATGTATCATCCAATCCCCATGTCCGGGATAAGATGACAACAAGCAAAATCATGCAGCTTGTGGCACTGGCGCTTCTGCCGGCCACACTGTTTGGAATTTATAATTTTGGCCTTCGTGCCTTACTGGTAGTAGTGATCACCGTCGCTTCCAGTGTATTCTTTGAGTGGATTTATGACAAGCTGATGCATAAGAAGAACACAATTACAGACTTCAGTGCAGTTGTTACAGGTTTATTACTTGCATTAAATATGCCTGCATCAATTCCGCTCTGGATGCCTGTACTTGGCAGTGCATTTGCGATTATCGTTGTAAAACAGCTCTTCGGTGGTCTGGGACAGAACTTCATGAACCCGGCACTTGCAGGAAGATGTTTCCTGATGATCTCTTTCGCAGGAAAGATGACAGATTTCGCAGTAAGCGACAGCTTCAGAGGTGTGGTAGATACTGTATCCGGTGCAACTCCTCTGGCAGCTCTGAAACAGAATGGATTTACAGACAGTTCTGTATCTGTATTACATATGTTTATCGGTGATATCCAGGGAACTATCGGTGAGACTTCTGCCCTTGCGATCCTGATCGGAGCAGCAATCCTTCTGGTTTTCAAGGTGATCGATCTGAAGATTCCGCTTACCTATATTGGAAGTTTCGCAGTATTTGTAATCCTTTACATGCTTGGAACAGGCAAGGGATTTGACGTGAACTATCTGTTCAGCCACATCTTCGGCGGTGGTCTTATGCTTGGTGCATGGTTTATGGCTACAGACTATGTCACAACACCGATCACACCAAGAGGACAGTATGTATACGGTGTCTGTCTTGGTGTACTGACTGCGGTCTTCCGTCTCTTTGGCGGTTCCGCAGAGGGCGTATCCTATGCGATCATTTTCTGCAACCTGTTAGTTCCGATGATTGAACGTGTGACTCGTCACCCGGCATTTGGGAAAGGGGGCAAAAAGGCATGAGTAACAGAATTATCAAAGATACCATAGCCATTACAGTGATCACACTGGTGGCAGGACTTGCCCTTGGTGTAGTCCAGGATATTACGGCAGATCCTATTGCAAAGCAGGAAGCTCAGGCGAAACAGGATGCTTATAAGGCAGTATTTGCAGATGCGGACAGCTTTGAGACAGTGGATGTGGATGCGGATGCCATGCAGTCTTATCTGGATGAGAACGGATATGCGGCACAGTCCATAGATGAGACTATGCTTGCCAAGGATGCTTCAGGCAATGAACTGGGATATGCATTTACAGTAACCACTTCCGAGGGTTACGGCGGAGATATCCAGTTTGCAATGGGTATCCAGGATGACGGTACCTTAAATGGAATTTCCATTCTTTCCATCGGTGAGACCGCAGGTCTTGGTATGAGAGCAAACACAGATGCATTTAAGGATCAGTTCAAAGATAAGAACGTAGATAAATTTGAATATACAAAGACCGGTGCCACAGCGGATGATCAGATCGATGCGTTAAGTGGTGCCACTATTACAACGAATGCCATGACAAACGGTGTTAATGCCGGATTATGTGCATTCCAGTATGAGAAAGGGGGAAATCAGTGATGAAACCAAACACACCTGCTGAACGTTTATATAACGGAATCATCAAAGAAAATCCTACCTTTGTACTGATGCTTGGTATGTGTCCTACACTGGCTATCACCACATCTGCAACCAATGGTATCGGAATGGGACTTACTACAACAGTGATCCTTGCAGCATCCAACTTAATGATCTCTCTTCTGAGAAACTTTATTCCGGACAGAGTGCGTATGCCTGCATTTATCGTAGTTGTTGCTTCCTTTGTAACAGTTGTACAGCTTCTTTTACAGGGATTTATCCCAAGCCTGTATGACTCCCTTGGAATCTATATTCCTCTGATCGTAGTTAACTGTATCATCCTTGGACGTGCAGAAGCATATGCATCCAAGAATAAACCGATTGCCTCTCTGTTTGATGGTATTGGTATGGGTCTTGGATTTACCTTAAGTATCACCTGTATCGGTGCAGTACGTGAGCTGATCGGCGCAGGTTCTCTGTTCGGACATCAGATCCTTCCTCTGGCAGATGCTACAGCAGGTAAGGCTGGTTATGAACCGATCACAATCTTTATCCTGGCACCCGGAGCATTCTTTGTTCTGGCAGCGCTTTCTGCATTACAGAACAAATTCAAAATCGGTGCAGCCAAACGTGGCATTGATCCAAGTAATCCTGATTGCGGCGGAAGCTGTGCAGCCTGTGGCAATACCATGTGTAAGGGAAAAAGGGGGTAATGGATTATGAAAGAACTTTTGATCATACTTGTAAGCTCAGCGATTGTAAATAACGTAGTCCTCAGCCAGTTCCTTGGCCTCTGTCCTTTCCTTGGTGTTTCCAAGAGTGTTGAGACAGCAGCCGGCATGGGCGGTGCGATCATTTTCGTTATTACACTGTCATCTTTTGTGACAGGTATTATTTACAATGCTATCCTGGTTCCTACGAACCTGACTTATCTGCAGACTATCGTATTCATCCTGCTGATCGCGGCGCTGGTACAGTTTGTAGAGATGTTCCTTAAGAAGACAATGCCTTCCCTGTATCAGGCACTTGGTGTGTATCTTCCGCTGATCACAACAAACTGTGCGGTTCTTGGTGTTGCCCTTACAAACGTGCAGAAAGAGTATAATGTTCTTCAGGGAACAGTGAACGGATTTGCAACAGCAGTGGGATTTACTATTTCCATCGTGCTGATGGCTGGTATCCGTGAGAAAATCGCATACAATGACATTCCAAAATCCTTCCAGGGATTCCCTACAGTTCTGCTGACAGCCGGACTGATGGCAATTGCCTTCTTCGGATTTTCAGGACTGATTTAAGGAGGGGACTGGTATGAATATAGGAGCAATTATCGCGGCAACTGTACTGGTTGCGGCAGTAGGTCTTTTTATCGGTGTTTTCCTTGGTGTTGCCGGTAAGAAGTTTGCTGTGGAAGTGGATGAGAAGGAAGTTGCTGTTCGTGAGGCGCTTCCCGGTAATAACTGCGGTGGCTGTGGTTATCCCGGCTGTGATGGCCTGGCAGCAGCAATCGCCAAAGGTGAGGCACCTGTAAACGGATGTCCGGTAGGCGGTGAGCCAGTCGGGAAAGTGATCGCAGCGATCATGGGACAGGAAGTTGTGGAGACTGCCCGTCAGGTGGCGTATGTGAAGTGTGCGGGTACCTGTGAGAAGACGAAGGATAATTATGAGTATACAGGTGTGGAAGACTGTGAGATGATGGCTTTCATTCCCGGTGGTGGTGCGAAGTCCTGTACTTATGGATGCCTTGGTTTTGGAAGCTGCGTGAAGGCCTGTCCGTTTGGGGCGATTGATGTTGTGAACGGTGTGGCGGTTGTTGATAAGGAGGCTTGTAAGGCCTGCGGTAAGTGTGTTGCCAAGTGTCCGAAGCATCTGATCGAGCTTGTGCCCTATGAGCAGACTACGTTTGTGCAGTGTAGTTCTCATGCGAAAGGTAAGGCTGTTACTTCTGCGTGTGAGGTTGGCTGTATCGGATGTAAGAAGTGTGAGAAGACTTGCCCGAATGGGGCGATTACGGTTGATAATTTCTGTGCGCATATTGATTATAGTAAGTGTACGAATTGTGGGGCTTGTAAAGAGGTTTGTCCGAGACATATTATTCAATAATGGGAGGAAGAACTGCTGTGTGAAGGCATGGCGGTTCTTTTTTTCGATTAAGGGATGCGAATATATGTTTGCGTTATGGGGTGGGATGTGGTATGATGAATCGGAAGTGATGAATTTGGGACGGAGGATGTATCATGATTGCGTTTGTTCATGGAATGGCTGTGGATATGACTGAGAGCTCGGTGGTTGTTGAGGCCGGGGGGATTGGTTATGAGATATATATGACGGGGGCAGATTTGTCTGAGATTCGTATGGGGGAGGATGTGAAGGTCCATACTTATTTTAGTGTGAGAGAGGATGCCATGAAGCTGTATGGGTTCAGGGCTAAGGATGATCTGCAGATGTTTAAGCTGCTTCTTGGCGTGAATGGTGTGGGGCCGAAGGCTGCGCTGGGGGTTCTGGCGGGGATTACGGCGGATGAATTGAGGTTTGCAATTCTTTCGGATGATGTGAAGACGTTGTCGAAGGCTCCGGGTATCGGGAAGAAGACGGCTCAGAAGCTGATTCTTGAGCTGAAGGATAAGATGAAGCTGGAGGATGCGTTTGAATTGAAGCTGGCTCATGAGCAGGAGAGGGCAGCAGTGGGAGCCGGTGAGGTTTCGGATGGCAGGCAGGAAGCTGTTGAGGCTCTGGTTGCGCTGGGATACAGCAGTGCGGATGCGCTTCGGGCGGTGCGTAAGGTTACGGATGTGCCGCCGGATGATGTGGAAGGTCTTTTGAAGGCTGCACTGAAGAATTTTTAACTGAAGCAGGACTTTACGCTCTGGTAGATTGGATTGCCTGTATTGTTATAGAATTGTTATAGGTTAGGATGGGTAACAGATGGAGAAACGTATTATAACTACGGATGTGACGGAGGAGGATTTTTCTCTGGAGGGGAATCTCCGGCCGCAGACGTTGGATGATTATATTGGTCAGGAGAAGACCAAGAGTACTTTGAAGGTTTATATAGAGGCTGCGAAGCAGAGGCATGATGCGTTGGATCATGTTTTGTTTTATGGTCCTCCGGGGCTTGGTAAGACTACTCTTTCGGGGATTATTGCCAATGAGATGGGGGTTCATATGAAGGTGACTTCCGGGCCGGCTATTGAGAAGCCGGGGGAGATGGCTGCGATCCTTAATAATCTGCAGGAGGGAGATATTCTGTTTGTGGATGAGATCCACCGCCTGAACAGGCAGGTGGAGGAGGTCCTTTATCCTGCTATGGAGGATTATGCTATTGATATTATGATCGGGAAGGGAGCTTCTGCCAGGTCTATACGTCTGGATCTGCCGAAGTTTACACTGGTGGGGGCGACTACCAGGGCAGGACTTCTGTCTGCACCTCTTCGTGACCGTTTTGGTGTGATGCATCATCTGGAGTTTTATACTCATGAGGAGCTTAAGACGATCATTATCCGTTCTGCTCAGGTTCTTGGAGTGGAGATTGATGAGAAGGGTGCGGCTGAGATTGCCAAGAGATCCAGGGGAACTCCGAGGCTTGCCAACCGTCTGCTGAAGAGGGTTCGTGATTTTGCGCAGGTGAAGTATGATGGACGGATTACTTATGATGTGGCGTGTTTTGCGCTGAATCTTCTGGAAGTGGATCAGTATGGTCTGGATAAGATTGACAGAAGGATTCTTCAGACTATGATCGTGAATTTTCAGGGTGGTCCTGTGGGACTGGAGACTCTGGCTGCGGCGATAGGGGAGGATTCCGGTACGCTGGAGGATGTGTATGAGCCTTATCTGCTGCAGAATGGATTCCTGAACCGTACGCCGAGAGGACGTATGGCATCGGCGCTTGCGTATGAGCATCTGGGCTATCAGATGCCGGAGAAAAACTGAAGTTAAGGGCGTAAAAATATAAAAAAGTAAAAGTTTTTTAAAAATTCCTATACATTTCGACTGCTTTCGAGTATAATGAAGTAAATGTCCGGGGTTCCGGGCAGATTGAAGGAAGATACAGGAGGCTCGTACGGATGGCGGTCAAAAATACAGCAAAGGTAATCATAGGTGGTAAGATTATTACGCTGGGAGGCTATGAATCGGAAGAATATTTTCAGAAAGTAGCATCCTATATAAATAAAAAGATGGATGAGTTAAGTGCTATGCCGGGTTACAGCAGACAGCCCATGGAGACCAAGCATACACTTATCAGCCTGAATATTACAGATGACTATTTTAAGGCAAAGAAACAGGCGGAGGTTTTTGAACAGGATTTACAGCAGAAGGATCAGGAGATGTATGATCTGAAGCATGAGCTGATCTCGCTTCGTATGCAGATTGAGGAAGCGCAGAAGCATGAACAGGAAGCCCTGGAACAGAAGAGCCTTCTGGAGGGAAAGAATAAGGAACTGGAAAAGCAGATTGATGAGCTGCTGAAATAACAGAGGGGGGATTACTTCGGTGATTTCCCCTTTATGATTTGTTTCATATGTATTCGATTTGAATATTATAGCAATGCTCATAAATAATGCATTTAAGATGACTGTTATAGAAAACGTGAGGTATAGAATTGAGAAGAGAAGAGATTGAACTTCTGGCACCTGCCGGTTCCTATGAGGGATTTGAGGCAGCGATCGGTGCAGGTGCAGATGCGGTTTATGTAGGGGGAGCAGCCTTTGGTGCGCGGGCCTATGCGAAGAATTTCGGAGAGGAAGAGCTTTTGCGTGCCATTGATACTGCTCATATCCATGGCAGGAAACTTTATCTGACAGTGAATACGCTGTTGAAGAACAGGGAACTGTCTGAACAGTTGTATGATTATCTGCTTCCATATTATAAGGAAGGTCTGGATGCGGTGATCGTTCAGGATATGGGTGTGTTTAAGATGATCAGGGAGATGTTTCCGGGTATGCATCTTCATGCCAGCACGCAGATGACTGTGACAGGTCCGGAGGGGATGAAATTTCTGGAAGAACAGGGTGCTTCCAGAGTGGTAACTGCCAGAGAGCTTTCCCTTGAGGAAATCCGGAGGATGCATGAGACAAGTCCTATCGAGATTGAATCTTTTGTCCATGGAGCTTTATGTTACAGTTATTCGGGACAGTGCCTGATGAGCAGTATCCTGGGTGGAAGAAGCGGTAACAGAGGAAGGTGTGCACAGCCTTGCCGTCTGCCTTACCAGACGGCACTTTGTTGCGGGGAAAATGGCAGACGGTCAGAGAAAAGGAAAGCGCAAGAACTATGTCCTCTGAGTCTGAAAGATATTTCTACGATAGAGATTCTTCCGCAGATTCTGGAGGCTGGTGTTACTTCTCTTAAGATAGAGGGCAGGATGAAGCAGCCGGGATATACAGCAGGGGTAACTTCTGTATATCGGAAGTACCTGGATCTTCTTTTTGAGAAGGGAGCTGAGAATTACAGGGTAGCAGAGGAGGATAAGAGATATCTGCTGGATCTGTTTAACAGGGGAGGTTCCTGTATCGGTTATTATCAGATGCAGAATGGTCCGTCCATGATGGCATTCAGCAATGAGAAGAAAACAGGAGATGTCAGTCCTGTATTAAGAAAAAAGAAAGAAAAAATTCAGGGAACATTCATTCTTTTTCCGGGAAGTCCTGCTATACTGGATGTGTCATGCAGGGGAATCCATGGATTTGCGTCTGTGGGTGAGGTACAGTATGCGCAGAACCAGCCGCTGACAGAGGAGCGCATCCGTTCACAGATGGAGAAGCTTGGAAATACAGAATATGAGTGGGAAAATCTGGAAATCCAGATGGATGAGAATATTTTTATCCCGATGAAAATGCTGAATGAGGCGAGAAGAGAGGCACTGGAATCGCTGGAAAATGAATTGCTCAAACCATATAAGAGAGAAGAAAATAATGGGAAGAAACGCTTATCAGAGGATGCCGGAAGAAAAGCAGATTCGCCAAAGCAGAAAAATCTTCCGATTTATATTTCCTGTGAAGAAAAATCCACTGCACTGGCGTTATATAAAAGAGAGGGGATACATGGAATGTATCTGAACGCTGATGCCATGGAGGTCTGCCTGGATGACTGTGTGAGCAGAGGAATGGAGATGTATCTGTCTCTTCCGCATATTATGAGAGGTGAGATGCCCCGGGAGCTTCTCACCAGGATCAGAGAGTGGATGGACAGAGGAATGACAGGATTTCTGGTAAGAAATCTGGAGACTTTTGCAGTTCTGCGAAAGGCAGGTCTGGCTGAGAAATGTGTTCTGGATCACAGTATGTATACATGGAATGATGAAGCTGCTGATTTCTGGAAAGATCAGAAAGTCCTCAGAAATACGGTACCGCTTGAGCTGAACGAAGGGGAAATCCGACACAGAGATAACCGGGACAGCGAGATGCTGATCTACGGATATCTGCCTCTTATGATATCGGCCCAGTGTGTGCATAAAAATCTTTACGGATGTAATCATAAGGAAGAAGGGGTAACTTTAAAAGACCGTTACGATAAAGAATTTACGGCGAAATGTATATGTAACCCATGGAAAACTGAGAATACAGATTTCTGTATACCCTGCTATAATATCATTTACAACAGTATCCCTTACGGCCTGTTGAAAGAGAAATCACAAATAGACAGACTTGGTGTCTCTTCCCTGAGACTTGCATTTACCATTGAGAAGCCTCAGGATGCGGTGAAGATATATGAAGAGTTCAGAGCTGTTTATCGTGATGGGAAGAATCCTCCGAAACGGGAATATACAAAGGGACATTTTAAAAGAGGAGCCGAGTAAGGCATATGATTAATGTAATTGTAGAATTATCCAAGTATGTGATCCTTACCCTGATGGTGATTTATACCTTTCACTGTTTCTATCTGGTGAAACAGCAGAGTGAGGAGGAGAGAAACGAATCGCTGCGCCAGCAGCTGATGCTTATCTTTTTTATGAATTTCACTGCGTTTCTGGTCATCTACCTGAAGACAGGTAAGTTTCAGGTCGTGTTGTTTTATGTCGAAATGATGGCATTTTTTGCGGGAATCCAGATTTTGTACAGGATTTTTTATAAGAAAGCATCGATTTTACTGCTCAACAATATGTGCATGCTTCTCAGCGTAGGATTTATTATGCTGTGCAGGCTGGATGTTTCCACAGCTACCAGACAGCTGGTGATCGTGGCAGGCGTGAATGTGGTGGCATTGATCGTACCTGTCCTGATCAGGAAGATGAAATTTCTCAAAGACCTGACATGGGTTTATGCGGGAATCGGAATCGTTTTGCTGGCGGCGGTATTTGTGCTTGCAAAGACAAGCTATGGAGCAAAACTTTCCCTGATGGGAATCCAGCCTTCAGAGGCGATAAAGATTACATTTGTGTTCTTTATGGCGGCATTGCTGAGAAAAGGTGCTGATTTTTCAAAAGTGGTCCAGGCTACGGTAGTGGCGGGACTGCATGTGGGGATTCTTGTACTTTCCAGAGACCTTGGAAGTGCAGTGATCTTCTTTGCGGCATATCTTGTGATGATTTATGTGGCATCCAGAAATGTGGGATATCTGGCACTTGGTCTTGCAGGCGGATCTGCAGGGGCAGTTGTCGCATATCATCTGTTTGGCCATGTGCGTCAGAGAGTGACAGCCTGGAAGGATCCCATGGCGGTATATCAGAATGAAGGATACCAGATCGTCCAGTCACTATTTGCCATTGGAACCGGCGGATGGTTTGGAATGGGATTGTGTCAGGGTTCGCCTGAGAAGATCCCTGTTGTCAAGAATGACTTTATATTCAGTGCAATCTGTGAGGAACTGGGTGGGATTTTTGCAATCTGCCTGATCCTGGTATGTATGAGTTTCTTTTTGATGATCGTAAATATTGCGCTTAAGATTAAGAAACCATTCTACAAATTGATCGCACTTGGACTTGGTACGGAATATGCATTTCAGGTATTTCTGACAATTGGCGGAGCAACGAAATTTATCCCTATGACAGGTGTAACTCTTCCTCTGGTCAGCTATGGAGGAAGTTCTGTCGCGTGTACAGTACTGATGCTGGCGATCATTCAGGGATTGTATATTTTGAGAGAAGATGAGGACGAAGAAATTGAGAGATATCGAAGAAAAGGAACGGCGCAGAGAGTTGAAGAAGCGCCAGAAGCGCAAAGCCCGGGAGATTTCTGAAAAGAGAAGGCCCCGTAACAGAGAGTATACACTGGTATCCTGCTTTTTTGTGCTGATCTTTGTCAGTATGATCGGATATCTGATCTACTTTAATTATGCAAAGAGCGATGATTTTATCAATAGTCCCTATAATACAAGGCAGGATACTTTTTCAGACAGGGTTGTAAGAGGTAAGATCATATCTGCAGATGGGCAGGTGCTTGCCCAGACCAATGTTTACGAAGACGGAACAGAGGAACGTACTTATCCCTATGCAAATATGTTCGCTCATGTAGTCGGATATGACACTAATGGAAAAAGCGGACTGGAATCAGAGGCGAACTTCCAGCTTCTGACTTCTCATGAATTTTTCCTGAACCAAATGAAAAATGAGTTTAAGAATCAGAAAAATACGGGTGATTCTGTGATCACGACGTTAAACGCAGATCTTCAGTCAACTGCCTATAATGCACTTGGTGACAGGAGAGGGGCGGTTGTTGCCATAGAACCCTCTACAGGTAAGATTCTGGTGGAAATGAGCAGACCGGACTTTGACCCGAATACTATTTCCCAGAACTGGGACACACTGGTGAATGATTCTAATGACAGCAGTCTGTTGAACAGAGCTACAAACGGAGCCTATCCTCCGGGATCTACATTTAAGGTGGTAACTGCCCTGGACTATTTCAGAACCAAGGGCAGTCTGGAGGGATTTTCCTATCTCTGTGAGGGAAGTATTACCAGAGAAGATCATACGATCCGGTGCTATGGCGGAACTGTTCATGGACAGGAAGATTTTTACAGTGCTTTTGCCAATTCCTGTAACAGTGCATTTGCAGAGATCGGAACCATGCTCGGAGGCAGTTCTCTGAAAAAAACAGCCGAGGATCTTCTTTTTAATAAGAGTCTTCCGCTTTCTTCCTATAAAAAGAGTACTTTTACATTAAATGGAAAATCTTCTGTTGCAGAGGTTATGCAGACTGCCATCGGACAGGGTAATACGTTGGTATCACCTATGCATATGGCGCTGATTACCAGTGCAATCGCCAATGGCGGGGAGCTCATGAAGCCTTATCTCATTAATTCTGTTGTAAGTTCAGACGGAGAGACAGAGAAGACAACAGAGCCGGAAAGCTATAAACGTCTGATGACAACAAATGAGGCGAATATCCTTGGAAAGCTTATGAAAGGTGTTGTGGAAAACGGAACCGCATCGGCTCTGAACGGAAGAGGATATACAGTGGCAGGCAAGACCGGATCAGCGGAATTTGATGAGAATGGTTCCAGTCATTCCTGGTTTATCGGTTATTCCAACGTGGATGATCCGGATCTGGTAGTTGCGATCATTGTTGAGAATGGCGGTACCGGAAGTGAAGCAGCAGTGCCCATCGCAGAGCAGATATTTGATGCGTATTATTATGATAAGCAATAATAAATTCCATGTTGCAGGCAATCTGGAATGAATTTTGGCTACGTTACTGTGAACGGAGTGAACAGTAACTAATTAATCGGTAATATGTTATGAAATGATATTTATAGCTTGCGGGTTTGGAAAAAAAGAGATATACTATACTCAGTTTATAATACCACGCAAAACAGGAGGGATTGCATTATGATAGAAGCAACGAGCTGTGGCGGTGTGGTAATTCATCGGGGTAAGATTCTTACTTTGTATAAATCTTACAGGAACCGTTATGAGGGCTGGGTATTGCCGAAAGGAACAGTGGAACCAGGCGAAACGCATGAACAGACAGCATTGCGGGAAGTGATGGAAGAGGCTGGAGTGCGTGCGACCATTGTGAAATACATCGGAAAGAGCCAATATAACTTTACCGTTCCGGAGGACGTGGTTTCCAAAGAGGTACACTGGTATCTTATGACTGCGGATAATTATCATAGTAAGCCCCAGAGAGAGGAGTTTTTTGTAGATTCCGGATATTATAAATTTCATGAGATCTATCATCTGCTGAGATTTTCAAACGAGAAGCAGATCGTAGAGCGTGCTTATCAGGAATATCTGGAGATGAGAAGCAATGGACTCTGGGGAAAACAGCATAAGTATTATTAACGAGAGAACAGGGCTGTGTTTTTTTGCAACGCAGCCCGGTTTAAATTTTGGAGAAAATGGAAATACTGTAACTGAAGTGTTATAGAAACGGGAGAGGGTGTAAGATGCTGAAATGGCAGGAGAATTTTCTTGCAGGGGAATCTGTAAAGGATCCTGAGAAGATAAAAAAGAAACTGAACAGCGGAAAACCGGTTCTGGGCATTTATCTCCTTACTCTGTCAGAGAATCCTGTGAATCTGATGGATATTATTCCTGCAGCAATGCTGATACAGAAGAGCTTTTATGGAATCTGTCCGAAGATCATAGGAATGGCGAAGGGCAAAGAGGAAGCCCTGGAGATGGTGCGAAGTCTGATCGATGAAATGTACAGGGAAACGGGAACCTTCGCAACAGCTGAATATATAGAAAACAGGTGAGAATATGTTACATATTTTATGGCTGATCCTTAAATTTATACTGATCATCCTGGGAATTCTGCTGGGCCTTCTTTTACTGGCAGTTCTTCTTGTACTGTTCTGTCCTGTAAGATATAAGGCATCAGCTGTCAAGGCAGAAGGTGGCTGGAAACAGACAGAGGGAGAGGGTATCGTAAGCTGGCTGTTTCATGGGATTTCGCTGAGAGCGGAATGGAAAGATCAGCAGATGGAGATATCCTTTCATCTGTTTGGAATTCCCGTAGACAAGTTGTTGAAAAAACGGCAGGAGAAGAGGGCTGTAACAAAGAAATCCGGGAAAAATCCGGAGAAATCCGGCGCAGAAAAGGTATCTGTATCCGGCATAGACGGAAGCAGGGAAGAAGAGCATAAGAAATCAGTGGTTGATCACCCGCAATCAGAGAATATGGAGACTGAGGATCTGAAAACAGATAGAAATTCAGCTTCAGGTACATCTGCTGATACAGAGAGAATCAGAAACAGTCAGATATCCGGACAGCAGGAACTGAATGCAGATGATACAGATCGGAATAGTCTAAAGAAGAGGCAGTTTTTTATAAAAAGGATCTATGACCGGATCCGAAATATATTTCAGTCGATTCGTACAAAACTGCAAAATATCCGCAGGACATTCGGGAAGATTAAGAAGAATGTGTCCTGGTGGAAGGCGTTTATAGAACATCCCAGAGTGACAGCTGCCAGAAAACTTGTATGGAAACATGGAAAATTTTTGCTTAAGCATATTTTTCCTACAAGGATAGAAGGGCAGGTTACTTTTTCTTTTGAAGATCCGGCGCTGACAGGTGCGGCACTTGCTGTACTTGGGATGACAATTCCATTTCACAAAAACTGTATACAGATCAATCCCCGTTTTGACAGTGAGAATTATCTGTATGGAAACATCAGGGCAAAAGGCAGGATCTACGGATTTGTTCCTGTGCGGGCAGCAGTGAGTATTTATTTCAATAAAAATATAAAATACGTTATAAAACGTTGGAAAACCAGGAGGGCATGACCATGGCAAATGAAAACAATTTTAAAGAAACCGTAAATTCATTATTCAAGGGAATGGACAGTTTTATTTCTGCGAAAACAGTGGTAGGAGAGGCAATCCATGTAGGCGATACGATCATTCTTCCTCTGATGGACGTATCTTTCGGTGTAGGTGCCGGTGCTTTTTCAGGGGAGAAGAAGGATAACGGCGGCGGTGGAATGGCAGGAAAGATGACTCCCTGTGCAGTGCTTGTGATCCAGAATGGAACAACAAAGCTGGTCAATGTGAAAAATCAGGATGGTCTCACCAAGATCCTTGATATGGTTCCGGATTTTGTAGACCGTTTTACCTCCGGAAAAGGTGACGAAGAATCTGTCGGCGAATCAGAAAAATAATTTTTGCATAGACTATAGCAAACCGATGAAAAAGGTGCAGAAGAATTGGAAAAGCTGTTCGGCTTTATGCTGTTTTTCATAGGGATTGGGATGATAATCGGGATGCTGATCGCAGAAAATGTGGTTCTGGTGGTTTCGGCCGGAGTTTTCCTGTTGTTGGGATATCATCTTTTCTGTCATTAACTTTACAGAAGATTGCGAATATCCCGTTTGACATATGAAATAAAAAAAGACTGTCAGCTCAGGCAGAATATTCGGTAAAGAATATCTGAACAGAGGGACAGTCTTTTTTGCAAAAAAAATACCCCTGTTGCAACAGGGGTAATGGTGTTATTATGCTCTTTCTACTTTACCGGATCTTAAGCAAGAAGTACATACATATGTCTTTCTAGCTCCACCCTCAGCAGTCTTGATTTTAACGGATTTTACGTTAGATTTCCACATTTTATTGGATCTTCTATGTGAATGACTTACATTATTTCCGAAATGAGCAGCTTTCTCACAGATTGCACATTTAGCCATGATAGCACCTCCTTGACGCTTTATTGTTACTGTCGTGCTGTGTGCATAGCGTCTGAACAGTAACCTTGTGTTCAACAGATTACATTGTAACAGATGAATTGTGCTTTTGCAAGCAAAAAAAGGAAAAAACTCAAAAATTATATTTCTTTTTCTGTGAAAAGAGGTTATAATACACTTACATACAATAATGAGCATTGGAGGTAACCATATGAATGGACGTATAGATTCCGGATTAGGTCAGATCATAATTGACACAGATGTAATCGCAACCTACGCAGGAAGCGTTGCTGTAGAATGTTTTGGTATCGTAGGCATGGCTGCAGTCAGTATGAAGGACGGACTGGTAAAGCTTCTTGGAAAGAACAGCCTGAAACATGGCATCAGCGTCAGAATTACAGAGGACAATAAAATCCGCCTGAATTTCCATGTTATTGTGGCATATGGCGTGAATATAAGTACAATTGCAGACAACCTTGTCAGCAATGTCAAATATAAAGTCGAGGCCTTTACAGGAATGGAGATCGATAAGATCGATATTTATGTAGAAGGTGTACGCGCAATTGATTAGGATAGAGGAGGAACTTGTGGTGAATAACAAAACCATAGATGCCAGAATACTTTCCAGGATGTTTCTTGCAGGAGCCAAGAATCTGGAAGCTAAAAAAGAATGGATCAACGAACTGAACGTATTTCCGGTACCGGATGGAGATACAGGAACCAATATGACAATGACGATCATGGCAGCAGCAGCAGAAGTAGGTTCTCTGGGAGAGCCTGACATGGAGTCACTGGCCAAGGCGATTTCTTCCGGTTCCCTGCGCGGTGCAAGAGGTAACTCAGGTGTTATTCTTTCTCAGCTTCTGCGTGGTTTTACCAGAAGTGTTAAGAACAGTAAGGAACTGGATGCCATTGATATCGCGGCAGCCATGGAGAAAGGTGTGGAGACTGCATATAAGGCAGTCATGAAACCGAAGGAAGGAACAATCCTTACTGTTGCAAGAGAGGCTGCTGCCAAGGCTGTAGAGCTTGCGGAGACAGCAGAGGATCTGGATACATTTTTCCAGAGCGTGATCGCTCATGCGGAGGAAACTCTGGCAAAGACACCGGAGATGCTGCCGGTTCTGAAAGAAGCAGGAGTAGTAGATTCCGGTGGACAGGGACTTCTGGAAGTATACCATGGTGCATATGATGGTTTCCTTGGCAAAGAGATTGATTATACACAGTTTGACAAGGCAAAAGGTCCTGCTGTGACTAAGATCGATGCACAGACAGAGGCTGATATTAAATTTGGTTATTGTACAGAGTTTATTATTCTTCTGAACCAGCCGATGTCCGAGGAGACAGAGCATGAATTTAAGAAATTCCTGATGTCCCTTGGTGATTCTATTGTGCTTGTTGCAGATGACGAGATCGTGAAGGTTCATGTTCATACCAATCATCCCGGACAGGCTATTGAGAAAGCCCTTACCTTTGGTGCACTTTCACGTATGAAGATTGACAATATGCGTGAGGAGCATCAGGAGAAGCTTATAAAGGATGCCGAGAAAATGGCGAAAGAGCAGGCAGAACAGGAAGAAAAAGAAGAAGCAGCACAGCCGCCGAAGGAAGTAGGCTTTATTTCAGTATCTGTGGGAAAGGGAATGACAGAGATCTTTAAGGAACTGGGTGTGGATTACCTGATCGAGGGCGGTCAGACGATGAACCCGAGTACAGAGGATATGCTCAATGCCATTGCAAAAGTAAATGCAAAGACTATTTATATTTTCCCGAACAATAAGAATATTGTTCTTGCTGCAAACCAGGCAAGGGATCTTACTGAGGATAAAGAGATCGTGGTTGTGCCGACTAAGACCATTCCGCAGGGAATTACTGCCATGATCAGTTATGTACCCGAGAAGAACAGTGCGGAGAATACTGAGGCTATGCTTCAGGCAATCGAACATGTGAAGACCGGACAGATCACGTATGCTGTGCGTGATACAAGGATTGATGATAAGGAGATCCATGAGGGTGATATGATGGGTATCGGTGATCATGGAATTCTGGCTGTTGGCAAGGACCGCATGGAAGTTGCCAAGGAGACAGTTGCCCAGATGGTGGATGATGAGTCTGAGGTGATCAGTATTTATTATGGTGCTGATACTGAGGAGGCTGAAGCTGAGGAGCTGGCAACGGCTCTGGAGGAGGCTTGTCCGGATTGTGATGTGGAACTGAATGCGGGTGGACAGCCGATTTATTATTATGTTATTTCTGTAGAGTAGGATAATAGAGTTTTTGAGAGAGATAAACGAATAGTTCATGTGATGAAAACGGGTATAGGCCATTGTTGAGGGTGGGTATATCCGTTTTCGTATTATAAAAGGGGACGGCAGGAAAATATTTGTGTCAGGATGCGGTTTCGGCATCTAAGAGATACCTGCAAATGCATCCTGACACAAATATTTTCCTGCCTGAGATTTGGATAGTGGAAGTTTATTGTCGGCAGATTATTGTGATTGAAGAATGAGGGTTGCTTGATTTGGTTATTTTTTGCAGGGATAAGATAGATAATTTTTACTGGCTGTAAGGGATATTCATAATTATATTGTAGTAGAAAGGAATCGGTGGTATATGTCAACATCTTTGCGTACTTTGAAGGGCGTGGGGGAGAAAACGGAAAAGTTATTTGCGAAAATAGGAGTTACGGATATGGAATCTCTTCTGAGTTATTATCCACGTAATTATGATGCGTATGAGGAGCCTGTTGAGATCCAGTCTCTGGAAGAGGGAGCTGTTGTGGCGATTTCTGTGGCGGTTATAACGGGTGTGTATGTGAATCAGGTGCGGAATCTTCAGGTGATCACGACCACTGTGGCAGATCTTACGGGGAAAATTTCTGTTACGTGGTTTAATGCACCGTATCTGCGCTCTGCAGTCAGGAAAGGCAGCAGGTTTGTTCTGCGGGGGCGTGTCGTCAGGAAGCAGGGGAAGCTGCAGATGGAGCACCCTGAGATTTTTACGCCTGCGGCTTATGAAGAGATTCTGCACAGTCTTCAGCCGATTTATGGACTGACTGCGGGGCTTTCTAATAAGACGATCGTGAAGCTGATCCATCAAGTGCTTGATGAGCAGAAGCTTCAGGCAGAGTATCTGGCAGATGAGTATAAGGAGAGGTATCACCTGGCAGACAGGAATTTTGCGATTCCTGCGATTCATTTTCCCAAAAATATGCAGGAGCTGTTAGCTGCAAGGAGAAGGTTGGTGTTTGACGAGTTTCTTCTTTTTATTCTTGCTGTGCAGTCTTTGAAGGAGAAGACGGAGGAAGCACCGAATGCGTTTCCCATGCATCCGGTATGGACGACAGAGCAGATTATTGAAAGTCTGCCCTATGATCTGACAAAGGCGCAGTTGAATGTGTGGCATGAGATTGAGAGGGATTTAAGCGGCCAGGCCCTGATGTCCAGACTGGTTCAGGGAGATGTAGGAAGTGGTAAGACGATCCTTGCGTTTCTTGCAATGATCATGACTGTGGAGAATGGATATCAGGCAGTGCTTATGGCACCTACGGAGGTTCTTGCAAGGCAGCATTTTCAGGCAATGGAGAAGTTGCTGCAGGAACAGAATATTGATTTTGGGCATCCGGTTTTGCTGACAGGATCAGATACCGCAAAGGAGAAAAGGGAAAAATATGCGCTGATCGCGTCAAAAGAGGCTAACCTGGTGATAGGAACGCATGCGCTGATTCAGGAAAAAGTGCAGTACAATAATCTTGGACTGGTTATTACAGATGAGCAGCATCGTTTTGGTGTGAAACAGAGGGAAGCACTGACTACTATGGGAAACCCGCCTAATGTGCTGGTGATGAGTGCTACACCGATTCCAAGGACGCTGGCGATCATTATATACGGGGATCTGGATATTTCAGTAATTGATGAACTTCCTGCGCAGAGACTTCCCATTAAAAATTGTGTGGTGGATACTTCTTACAGGCCGAAGGCTTATTCCTTTATGGAGAAGCAGATCCGTCAGGGACGGCAGGTTTATGTGATCTGTCCAATGGTGGAGGAGAGCGAAGGGATGGATGGGGAAAATGTGCTGGATTATACCCTGAAGCTTCGCAATGTTTTTTCGCCGGATATAAAGATTGCTTCTCTTCATGGAAAGATGAAAGCGAAAGAGAAGAATGTGATCATGGAGGCTTTTGCCGCAGGGGAAATTCAGATCCTGGTATCTACTACTGTAGTTGAGGTAGGAGTGAATGTGCCTAATGCTACAGTGATGATGGTGGAGAATGCCGAGCGTTTCGGGCTGGCACAGCTTCATCAGCTTCGCGGGCGTGTCGGTAGAGGGGAATATCAGTCATATTGCATTTTTATGCAGGGAAATGGTGCAAAGGAAATTTCTAAACGTCTGCAGATTCTGAACAAATCCAACGATGGATTTTATATTGCAGGAGAGGATCTGAAGCTTCGCGGTCCTGGTGATCTTTTTGGAATCCGCCAGAGTGGTCTGCTGGAATTTAAACTGGGGGACATCTATCAGGATGCGGATATCCTGAAAGCTGCCAGTGAAACGGCTTCGGAGATTCTGTCCCTTGACGGGGATTTAAGCCTTCCGCAGAATGAGGAACTTCAGAGGAGACTTTCGGCATATATGAAGGAAGATCTGCAGAATCTTGGACTATAGAAAATGACGGATACAGAGTAAAAAATAATACGGTTCATGTTTCTGTTCATAAGATGCCTAAATTATAAAAACAGAAAAACATTGCAAAAGCAGAAGATTCGTAGTATTCTATTTTCATAAAAGAATGTTACTGTTTATTATATTTTCAGTAACATAAGAATACCTGTAACTGTACAAAACTGAGCAGTTACGAATACTTATACCTTGTAAGGAGGCTAATCATATGGCAACAAAAGCAACTACAGCAGATCTCAACACATCCACTGCGAAGACAACCGAAGTTAAAGAGGCTCCTGCAAAGACAACTGCTGAAGAAGTAGCTGTAAATAAAGAAGCAAACAAGAAAGAAACTGCTGAAACAGAGACTGTAAAGAAAGAAACAACAGCAAAGAAACCGGTAGCAAGAAGAACAAGAAAGACTGCAGAAAAGAAATCATCAGAAGCAGAGAAAGAAACCGAGAAGAAAGAAACAGCTAAAGCAGCAGACACTGTAGAAAAGAAACCGGCAGAAACAGAGAAAGAAGCCGAGAAAAAAGAGACAGCTAAAACAACAAAGACTGCTGCAAAGCCAACAAAAACAACGAAAAGAACTACAAAGAAGGCTCCTGCTAAGACAGCTGAGAAACCGGCTGAAGAGACAGCTGCCGAGAAGAAGACAACAAGAAGAACCACTAAGAAAGAAGCAACAGCAGAAGTATATATTCAGTTCATGGGCAGAGAAGTATATACAAAAAATATTTTAAGTAATGTCAGAAGAATCTGGACAGACGAACTGGGTAAAAAGGAGAAAGATCTCAAAGATATTAAGATTTATATCAAACCTGAAGAGAACAAAGCATATTATGTAATTAACGGTGATATCACTGGTTCTGTGTGGATCTGACATATAAAAGATAAGAACAATTTCCAAATCTTATGGCAATCACATAAATCAGTTACTTGAAAATGATCAGAATAATAAATAATGAAGTAATCACAGACAGGTTTAATGACCTGTCAGGTTAAGACATTGAGAAACTCAGATGATAACATAAATTCATCTGAGTTTTTTGTGCTTTCGTTTATAAAAAATTGAGACATACCTGCTACTTGACAAAAATTATCAGTTAGTATAAGCTATCTGCATAAGGTTATTGAGAAAAATCGGCTATAGCAATCCTCGTAAATAATGCATTTAAGACAGTTCAGCAGGGTTTCACACTCTGATGGGCTGGATTAAGATGCATTATTTACGAGGATTGCTATAATAACGACGATGATAACCAAATACAAATACAAAAGGTGAGCGACTGAAAATGACATTAAAAGATTTGGAAATCGGAAAAAGTGCTGTGATCACGTCGGTTGGCGGCAAGGGTGCCCTGCGTCAGCATTTCCTGGATATGGGTATGATTCCGGGAGCTGAGGTCACAGTCGTGAAGTTTGCACCCATGGGAGATCCCATGGAATTACAGGTACATGGATATGAACTGACATTAAGACTTGCGGAAGCAGAGCAGATAGAAATCGAACAGATTCCGAAGCGAAGCAGAAGTCACGCCGGAATAGAGGCTGTAAGCGACCTGGCACATCCGGGACTTGGAGAGGATGGAAAGTATCATTCCAGAGAAGATGAACATCCACTGCCTGAGGGAACTACACTGACGTACGCATTGGTGGGAAATCAGAACTGTGGAAAAACTACACTGTTTAACCAACTGACAGGTTCCAGTCAACATGTGGGAAACTTTCCAGGAGTAACGGTGGATCGTAAGACCGGTTCGATTAAAGGCCATCCGGATACAGAAATCACAGACCTTCCGGGAATTTATTCCATGTCCCCTTACAGCAGTGAGGAGATTGTCTCCAGAAATTTTGTCCTGGATGAGAAACCAAGTGCGATTATCAACATTGTGGATGCTACCAATATTGAGAGAAACCTGTATCTGACCATGCAGCTTCTGGAGATGGATATTCCTATGGTAGTTGCAATGAACATGATGGATGAAGTGCTGGGAAATCAGGGTTCTATAGATGTAAATAAGATGGAATCGCTGCTTGGAGTACCTGTAATCCCTATTTCCGCAGCAAAGAATGAAGGGGTTGATGAGCTGGTTGACCATGCGTTACATATAGCGAAATATCAGGAACATCCACTGCGTCAGGATTTCTGTGATAAGAGTGACCATGACGGTGCAGTACACCGTTGTATTCATGCGGTCATGCACCTGATTGAGGATCATGCGGCGCAGGCTGATATTCCTACCCGTTTTGCAGCAACCAAGGCAATCGAGGGAGATCCGCTGATTCTTGAGAAGCTGAAGCTGGACACAAATGAGACGGAGATGCTGGAGCATATCGTACAGCAGATGGAAACAGAGCGTCAGGTTGACAGAAGCGTTGCGATCGCAGATATGCGTTTTGACTTTATTGAGCGTTTGTGTGAACAGACAGTTGTAAAGCCAAAAGAGAGTAAGGAGAGAATCAGAAGTGAGAAAATTGATAAAGTCCTTACAGGAAAATATACCGCGATTCCCTGTTTCATCGGAATCATGGTACTGGTATTTTATCTTACCTTTAATGTGATCGGAGCGTGGCTTCAGGGGCTTCTGGAGATTGGAATTGATAAGGTTTCTGCGCTGGTAGAAGCAGCACTGACAGCAGCAAATGTAAACAGTGCCATGCATAGCCTGGTCATTGACGGTATTTTTACAGGTGTGGGAAGTGTACTCAGTTTTCTGCCGATTATCGTAACCCTGTTTTTCTTTCTGTCTCTTATGGAAGACAGCGGATACGTTGCACGTGTTGCTTTTGTGATGGACAAACTTCTGCGTAAGATCGGCCTTTCCGGAAGAAGCATTGTACCAATGCTGATCGGATTCGGATGTACGGTTCCGGCTGTTATGGCCACACGTACACTTACAAGTGAGCGTGACAGAAAGATGACGATTTTGCTGACTCCATTTATGAGCTGTACTGCGAAGCTGCCGATTTATTCTTTCTTTGTAAGTGCTTTTTTCCCGAAGAAGGGCGGATTTATTATGGCAGGTCTTTACCTGTTTGGAATTTTGGTGGGAATCCTGGCGGCATTTTTGTATAACAGAACTCTTTTCAAGGGAGATCCCGTACCGTTTGTCATGGAACTTCCCAATTACCGGCTGCCGGGAGCAAGGAATGTAGGTCAGCTTTTGTGGGAAAAAGCAAAAGATTTCCTGCAGAGAGCGTTTTCTATTATCCTGCTTGCATCAATGATAATCTGGTTCCTGCAGAGCTTTGATCTGCATTTAAATCTTGTAAAAGATTCTGCAGACAGTATTCTGGCAATGGTGGCGGGAGTCCTGGCACCTATATTTAAACCGATCGGACTGGGAGACTGGAGAATCTGTACAGCTCTTATCAGCGGATTTATGGCAAAAGAGAGCGTGGTATCTACTCTGGAAGTACTTTTCAGTGGAAATATTGCCTCTGTACTGACTCCGCTGGCAGCAGCATCCCTGCTGGTATTCAGTTTGCTCTATACACCATGTGTGGCGGCTATCGCTTCGATCAAACGTGAAATGGGCAGCAAATGGGCTGTTGGTGTTGTGGTATGGCAGTGTGTGATTGCCTGGGTGGCTGCGCTGATCGTACATCTGATAGGGATGATCTGATTTTATTAATTCGCTTTTATAGAAAAACCGATGGATTTGACTGTTTTCAGTCATCACCATCGGTTTTTTTCAGTTCCTCAACTGAGAGGCTTTTATCTGATTAGTACTGTCCGCCCTGGGAACCACTGGACATCTGTCTTTCCTGGGCTTCGATCATCTTTTTCATAATAATATCAGAACAACTTTCCCTGAATTTCCAGTCTGATGGGAGATGATCTGATTTTCTAGCAGAAAATTATATTACCATTTTTGATATGACAATCTCTTTATGGGTTTCATTATAGTACAGAAACCCTGAAAAAACTATAGAAATCTTACGAAATTGCTATAGTTTTTTAAAAAGAGACAGAAAAGAGACCAAAAGAGACAAGTGGTCTCTTTTGTCTCTTTTTGATTCGGTAGCAATTCCGCAAAATAATGCAATCTGGAATGAATTTTGGCTTGTATGTGCCCACAACTTGCTATCTGATCTGTTAGATGATAAAATTAAAATATAACAGGGAAGTGATATACGAAGGAGGTAGGAATGACAGAGTTTAATTTTGATACTGTTTTTGATGAAACCATGCAGACGCACAATCTGGACACTGTAGTGATTCTGGGACACTTAAATCCGGATGGCGATGCTGCCGGATCGGTGATGAGCCTTGCGCACTATATCCATGTCAATTATCCACAATACAGGGTGTTTCCATATCTTGCAAAAACGCTGGAGCGCGGCCCGAAAAAAATGGTCGTGGAAGATAAGAGATTTGTTCCTTTTGAGATGCCGGACATATCCGGAAAACAATATTGTGCCATAGTCTGTGATAATGCAACTCTGGAGCGTATGATCGGATTGGAATATTACCAAAATGCCGCTGCCAGCATTGTTATTGATCATCACGCTTCCAATGAAGGATACGGAGATGTTAACTGGACAAAGGTTTCTGAGGCGTGTGCGGAAAATGTATACCATATGCTTTCTTCCGAACTGCTTCTAAATGCAGCCCAAAAAGAAGCGTACCCCAATGCCGCAGATTATATTTACCTTGGCATCCTGCATGATACCGGAGGACTGGCAAGGGCAAACCAGGGTATTTTTCAGGCTGTAGCTGATCTGATGTCTATGGGAGTTGACCATGGCAGGATTATGAAAACCTTACACAGTGATACCCTGGACATTCTGTACAAAAGAGCTGATATTCTTCATGGAGCAGTACGTGCGATGGATGGCCGGGTTGCCTATGTTATTATGGGACAGAAGGAAATTGCCGAAAAAGATATCACATACGAAGACATCCACTGTATCAGCACAATCCTGCGCGATTGCGACGATATTGAACTTGGTTTTACCATGTATGAGGAAGAAGAAAACGGGTGGAGATGTTCTTTCCGTTCAGACGGGAAATGGATCAATGTTAATGAACTGTTGAAACCTTTTGGCGGTGGAGGACATGTCTCCGCAGCAGGATTAAAATATCAGACCGATAATGTAGAAGAATTAAAGAAACAGATTCTGGACAGAGTAGCAGAGATGAAAAATAAACAGTAATCTATAAATGAGCAAATAAAAAACTGCAGAAAATTATAAAATTGAAGAGAAATCTAAATACTTGTTGAAATTGTTATTGAGAGAAGGAAGAGGAGAGTCTGTATGGGAAAGATAATCGAAGGTCTCTGGGATTGCCCGTTTTGTGGGAATAAAAGGATTAGAGCCGGTCAAAAAACCTGTCCCGATTGTGGGCATCCGCAGGACGAAAATACAAAATTCTATATGCCGGATGAAATTAAATATGTTTCTGAGGAGGAAGCAGAAAAGATCAGCCGTAATCCGGACTGGCAGTGCAGCTTTTGTGGCAGTCTTAACAGCGACGATCTGAATGTCTGCAAAAACTGTGGTGCCACAAAAGAAGATTCGGAGAGAAACTACTTCGAGATGAGGCAGCAGGAAGAGGAAAAGAAACGAAAGAAAGAAGAGAAAAAAGAATCCTGCCAGAAAAATATCCCCCAAAATACACCAAAGAAAAAGCCACTGCTGAGGCGGGTGCTGCTCATTCTGGGAATCTTCGCAGCAATCATTTTTGGCATGATGTCATGCCTGGCACCGAAGATGTAGAAAAACCAGTCTACCGGAAGGAGCCTGTGTATGCTACAAAATATTACTATGAAATAGACAAATGGACGGTTGTCGATACTGCAAAAAGTTCCGGCAATGATCAGAACCCTTCTTGGCCGGAACCGAAACTTAAAGACGGACAGAGAACAGGAGCAGAAGAAGAGCATTATTTTGTGACCGCTACATATGAGAAAAAGAAGGGTAAGACCGAAACAGGAAGATATGAAATGGATTTTTCTCAATGGAAAGAACTTAAAAAAGGCGAAAAAATAGAATTAAAAATTGATGCTGCTGGATTCGCAGAGATTAATCAAAAATAAGATCTAGATATACCCGGAGGGATACTTCGAACCTTTATTAAACAAGGAGATTCATAGTTTTGGCGTGAGTCTCCTTGTTTAATGCTTTTCTCATGTTATAAGGTAGCCCGCATCATTGCATTTGTGCAATGCCTGCAGGCAGATATTGCTCCGTTTATTATACATGCGGAGAATAAAGAGGAGTACGAAGGGCGACTGGACAGCCCGGCACGACTGGAGCAGCTTTTCAGGGTAGAGCAGCGGCGGTTCTACAGAGAGACAGAACCAATGGTGGTTGATCAAGTATAAGAGATATTGCGGCGGGGAACCCCGTCGCTTTTCTGCTACGTGGAAACCATAAGCAGGGTAGCAGCCAAATCAGAATCGGGTTCTGATTGTAGTATTATTTTCTCAAATAATCGGCGATTGCCTTAAAACAGGAAATTGGATTCTCTCCGCGGAAACTCCCATATCCACTAACTCAGCATTATAGAAAGAGAAGATTGTTTTTCCGCGGAGAAAAGATATTACAGTTTTGCGCAGACAAGCTCATAAACTGTCTTCAGAAGTTCGTCTCCCCTGCGGCATTCTGAAACAAACGAAACGACTGCGTTTTTTTTCGGAAGGATCATAGATATCTGGGAGTATTTTCCGTCCGCCCGGAAAGAATTATATTCACCACGCCAGAAAAGATAACCATAGTATCCAACATCAGCTGCCTTTGTACTTTCTTCTATCCATTTCTCAGACAGTATCTGTTTTCCATTCCACTTGCCTTTATTAAGATAAAACAGTCCAAATTTGTGAAGTTCAGAAAGGGTCAGAAATAATCCGCCGGCTCCAAAACTGTTTCCAAGTGGATCAGTCTCCCATGTAGGACGTTTTATTCCAAGTTTGGCAAAAAGTCTGGGTGTAAGGTAAGAAACCAGATCGCAGCCGGAGCGTCTTTGTACAAGAATGCCTGCCAGATAGGGACCAACGTTATTATACACAAAATGTGTACCCGGCTTATACTTAAAGGGAATAGCCAGAGACATTTTTACCCAGTTATCTTCTTCATATAAAGGTCGTTGTTCTCCCATCAGACTGCCCTTCTCCTGTCCAAGGCACATGGTAAGAAGATCACGAACAGTTGCTTCTTTCAGGTTCTCATCTATACACTCCGGCAAGTCATCTGAAAATGCTTCTGTTAGTTTTTCATTAAGATCGATCAGCCCTTCCTGAACAGCAAAGCCAACTGCACAGGATGTGAAACTCTTTGTTGCAGAATAAATATTCCTTCTGCATTCCGGTTCGCTGTACCACTCTGCTGCAAGTTCATTATCTTTTGAAATTTTGATTCCAAGAACATTATATTCTTTTGCTTTCTTAACAAAATCTGAAATATCCATAATATTTACACCCTTCTTGTCCTTAAATGTATTTTATTACTTTTATATTAACACAAAAATGGTGGATAAACCAGTTATTGCAGAAGGTGGTATATTACTATATTTCATCTTTAGACAAATTTCAATATTAAATATTGATTTTGTCTTTTTGTTATACCCGAATTTCAGCAAGACATTGCATCTTAATCCCTCAATATTCCCTTTTTTATCATAATTAAATCCTTCTGCTGATATTTTCATCAATGCAGTATTGGCAAATTGCTTAAGTTAATGACATTGTGTATGAACAGTAACAAAAATGTCATCAATTTTTTCGATAAAAATATATATCTTTGTCTTGCCTTGTCAATGTGTGGTATATTTAAGACAGCAAAATACAGAAAGGAGAAAGTCATGAGAAACGAAGCAGGGGAATGGATCATTCATGGAGTAACATGGGATGATCCGAAATGCATCCACGATGTGGATGAAGCAGTCGAATATATCAACCGGGTTGGTTTTCTTCCTCTTTTTAAGAACGAAATTCCGGGGTTTTCTCTGGAGGAACGGACAGTGGCAGAATATTGGTGGTCTGATGATCCGGTGAGGGATCCGTGGAGATGGAGGATTGCCATTGCCAAAAGACATGATGTTCTTTACGGAAAATTCTTTGCCAAAAAAGCCGGGTTTATTTCCAAAAAATGGCTGCCGGTATTTGCCAACTACCGCAGGGACGGCTATGATTTTGATGCTCTGTTTGAGGATGAAAAAGCACCGATTAAACATAAGAATATTATGAAACAGCTTTATCCAGAAGCCGCGGATACGCAGATAAGAAAGATTCTAAAATAGGAGAGAATATGTGCAGCAGATATTATATAGATCCCAATATGATGGAGGAGATTTCCAGAGTGGTACAGAACATAGATGGGAGGATTCGGCTGACACAAGGAGATATCCGTCCGACCGATGTCGCACCGGTCATTGGACAGTCAGAACATGGACTGGAACTGGGTATATGCAGATGGGGATATCCCCTGTCAAAAGGCAAAAATCCGGTCATCAATGCAAGGGTGGAAACCGTCATGGATAAACCTTCCTTTCAGAACGGAATCTTATATCACCGGCTGTTGATTCCGGCAGGCGGGTTCTACGAATGGAATTCCCTGAAAGAAAAGAGTACCTTTACCAGACCGGATTCCTCTGTGCTGTATATGGCAGGATTCTGTGACTGGTTTGAGAATGAACGAAGATTTGTGATCCTGACTACCACAGCGAATAATTCCATGAAAAAAATCCATGATCGCATGCCTTTGATCTTGGAAAGGGAACAAATCACAGACTGGTTTGATAATAACAAAATGCCTGTACTTCTGCACCAGACACCGACTCAGCTTAATCGACAGACGGAATATGAACAGCAGAGTCTGTTTTCATAGAAAGTGGTGAGTTTTAATGACAAAGGATGAATGGTACAAGCAACTGTTCGAGAGACTTGAAAACTCCAGATTTCGGAGCAGATTTCATCTTAAGCAGAAGGATATTGATTATATTCATGAAAATGCAAACAATGCAGAGTTTATTTTATTTTGGAAAGCACCTATATACGATTAAGAAATATGGGCATGGTTTTATGTCGTATTTGTGACGAAAAATCCTACCTAAAAAATTCATGTATTAACGGAATGAGATTAGCTCAGGAATCTATTCTTATGCAGTTTGGTTATACTGTTTCGCAAGAAGAAGGTTTATCTGCTTCCAGACGACAGAAAATACTTGCGGTCATGATTGATAATAAGGTCTTATCCAAAAGTGAAATAATAAGTTATTTGGATTTTTTTATTAGTCAACGACATTATCAGAGTAAATTCGAATTAGCAATCTCAAAATGGGAAATGGATAGAGAATTTGTTCGGGGATATCGAGCAGGAGAATATACGCAATTTGGGGTGAATGCAATTTATAGAAGGCGATGATTACCAAATCCGAAAGAATACAAGTTTTTTATATCAAATAATGCAATTGTAAAAAGAATAAGAAATGAGCAGCAAGTTTTTTGTCATTCAGCATATCTTTAACAGATTTTCAAAGGAGAAAATATTATTTTCAGACATCAGTTCTTGAAATTTATTCAGATTAAGATCCGAATGCTCAAGCTCTCTGGAGAACTGATAACAGATCTGAATCTGATCATTCAGGTTAAAATGATGTTCGTTTTTCAGATATGTTCCGACATCAAGCTCATGGATAAACAAAGTACAGACGACAGCCATTTTAACCTTGGTAAAGATTTCATCGTCATAGACTGCACCACAGAAATAAGTATAAATCCAGTAAACCAGAAGCTGTTCTTCCTGAATCTGCCAGTCCGGACAGTAGAAATCAAATTCGCTTTTCTGATATATATAATCGTTTTCTCCTGAAGAAATATATAAGGAATCAAGACGTTCCTTCAGAAATTCTTTCCATCCGGGACGAAGAACTTCCATTTCCGGAATAATAGTTTTCCACATATTTTTAAATAGATCCTTTGATGTGTCAGAAGTATTCATTCTGGAATGAACTTTATCACAAAATGTTTTTCCGAATCCGGAATCTTCATGACGTTTCCGAATCTCTTCCCATTTAAAAAGTTCGTTTTTATTTAAACACAGCTGAAAATCATGTGTGATGGCAAGTACTTTCCACAGGCGTTTCCGTATGGGGACATTTCTGTTCTGGATGATTTTTATCAGAAGATCTCTGGTATCCATCAGTGCAGTAAATAAAAAGTAATCAAAATCATCATAGGTTTCTTCAGCGGCTTCCTTTTCGATGGTAACAAAATGAACTTTTTCTTTCTGAGACAGCAGAATTCTTGCTGCTTCCGGGCAGGAAAGGGACAAAGAAATCTCACGCAGGCCCTCAAATTCTTCAATGTGTCGTGGATAATTTCTGCAGGTGTCGCAAAGCATTTTCGGACCTGCTTCTGTGTAAATATCACACAGATTTTCTTCGTTCAGAAATGCACACCGTCGGTTGTACTGGCGGAAGACATGTTCCTTCCAGTCGATATCGTTGTGCAGTCGATTGTGAAAAGGACCTTTGAAATGCTGATATTTCTTCAGGGTTTTATTGTCAATAACAATCTGCTATCCTGCACAGCAGGTATCCGGACAGGACCCGGCAATGCAAGAAAATTCTTTATAATAGTTGGGAAATGTAAATTCCATGGTTTCTGCTGCTTTCTGATTATTTCTTTTTTGCTTCCAGATAGTCGTTTAACTCTGCATTCGGAATATCTGTAATGAACATATGTCCGGGAGCATGAGTGATAACGATTGGCGGTTTGGCATTCTCAATTGCTGCCTGCGGAGTTACGCCGCATGGCCAGAACACAGGAATTTCCCCTTCGTAAATATCCACTGCTTCACCGTAATCAGGTTTCATAACGTCATCAACACCGACCTCTTTCGGATCTCCCATATGTACAGGGGCACCATGAACATTCGGCATTTTGAAAGTAATGTCATAAGCTTTTTTTGCGTTTTCCGGTGTCATCGGGCGCATGGAGCAGACCATAGGACCGGAAAATGGACCAACAGGAACTGTCTGAATGTTAGTTTTGAACATCGGTACATTTCGTCCCTGGGCGATATGACGGATTTCAATCCCTTCTCTAATCAGTGTTTCTTCAAATGAGAAAGAACAGCCGATAAGAAATCCAACATATCCCTCTTTCCAATACTCGGAAGCGTCAGTAATTTCTTTTGTAAATACACCGTTTTCATAAATCCGGTATTTCGGGATATCCGTGCAGATATTTCCGCCCTCACCCATGTCATGAGTTTCAGGAGTTCCTTTGATAATTTCGAGAATTGGACACGGAAATGGATTCTTGTGTGCAAATTCTTCAAAATCTGCAGCATATTCCGGTGGCAGAATTACCAGATTTGCCTGCGCATAGCCACGGCACATTCCTGCAGTGGGGAAATCAATAACTCCCTTGCGAATCAGTTCACGAACTTTCTTTGGGGACATATCTACATAAGGTGTGATATCAAAAGCCATAATAAATTACCTCCTGTTTCGTACTTTACAATATAAAAGTATTGTACAGTAAACTGACAGGAAATGCAATGCTATAAATAGTGGCGGCTTGATTTTTATATAAAATATTTTATAATAGGAATGCCGAAGGGTGCTGCCGGACGCGTTGTGAACAGCAATAATATATGAATGGGGGAATGAGAGTGGCAGCATATGAAAAGAGTAAGAGTGTGAAGTTAAAATCGATCAGTACCATGACAGAAGGGACCATCTGGAGACAGATCCTTCTGTTTTCTATTCCATTGATACTGGGAAATCTGCTCCAACAGATGTACAATACAGTGGACTCAATTATTGTAGGAAATTTTGTGGGCAGCAATGCACTGGCTGCAGTTGGTTCCAGTACGTCGCTGATTTGTCTGCTGATTGCATTCAGTATGGGGGCATCTGCAGGTGCGGGAGTTATTGTATCCCAGTTTTATGGAGCAGGAGATGAGAATGGCGTTCAGCGTTCTGCACATACAGCCTTGATGCTTGCGCTTATTCTGGGAATTGTTCTTACTATCGCTGGAATTGTATTTTCACCTGCAATTCTCAGGTGGATGAGAACTCCGGAAGAAGTAATGAATCAGTCAGTTCTGTATTTGAGAATTTATTCTTATGGACTGGTTTTTAATGTCATCTATAATATGGCAGCGGGGATCCTGAATGCCGTAGGTAACTCCAGACGTTCGCTGATGTATCTGGCAGTAGCTTCGTTTTCCAATATTTTTCTGGATTTATGGCTTATCGGCGGAATGCACATGGGAGTCGAGGGTGCTGCAATTGCAACAGATATCAGCCAGGTACTTTCCTGCATTTTTGCATTATGGTTTTTGATGAGAGTTCCGGATATTTACCGCATAAATCCGAAGAAACTTTCCATTGATAGAACAATGGCAGGACGGATTATCCAGGTAGGTCTGCCGACTGCAATTCAAAACACGGTAATCTCCTTTTCAAATGTACTGGTACAATCTGGTGTCAATGGATTCGGAGCCAGTGCAATGGCGGGTTTTGGTGCATACCTGAAAGTAGATGGGTTTAACATTCTGCCGGTAATGAGTTTTAGTATGGCAGCAACGACTTTTACCGGTCAGAACTATGGTGCGGGAAAAACAGACAGAATCAGGAAAGGATTGAGAGTAACTCTTGGAATGAGCGTGCTTTATACGATCGTGACAGGAATTCTCCTGCTGACCTTTTCCAGACCGATCATAGGGATTTTCAGCAGTGATAAAGAAGTAATCTATTATGGGGCACAGGCAATGAAATATTTCTGCCCGTTCTATTTCCTTCTGGGAATTATGCATTCCCTGGCAGGAACCATTCGCGGAACAGGAAAGACGGTACCTCCCATGGTAGTGATGCTGCTTGCATTATGCCTGTTCCGTATTCTGTGGATTCAGTTTGTGGTTCCACATTTCACCAGCATTGATATTATATATGTACTGTATCCTGTTTCATGGGCTGTAGGAATGATACTCATGCTTATCTATGCATGGAAGGGAAATTGGATGCCAAAAAAATATCAGAATATTAATCAGACTGTCTGATAGTATTCTTTTACATAGTGAATGAACTGGCGTACATGGGATTTCAGAATTCTGTTTTTACTGTAAACAATATAAAAACTGCGTTTGTGAGCAGATTCTTCTAATGGAAACAGAAGAATCTGCTTTGTTTTTTGCAGGTCAACGACAGATCTGGCAGAAAGAATGGAAAATCCAAGCCCGTTTACAATAGATTTTTTGATTGATTCCAGGTCATTCATGCGGGCTACTACATTCAGACTGGAAGGTTCAATACCGGCATTTTCCAGAAAAATATCCATTTCCTTTTTGGTTCCGGAGCCTTTTTCCCTGATGATAACAGGATCCTTGATAAAGTCCTGAAAAACAACAGGTTGTTCTTTTTGTTTTAAGTTTAAATAATGATCATTCACAGGGGTAGCAATCACCATATTATCCTGACAGAAGGGAATAAATACACAGCTGTCGTCTCCTGTATTCTGTCCTGTCAAAGCCAGGTCTACGGTCCCATCCAGTACACGGTTAATAGCGCCGGAACTGTCTGTCTGCCAGGAATGGAAATATACATCAGGATACATTCTGCCAAAACCTGCGAGAAGTTCAGGAAGGAGATAAGAAGAAGGAATGGTGGAGGCTGCCAGATCAATGATCTGCTTTCTGGAACCGGTGAAATTCTCCAGAAGATTGTTGCGGATATCCAGAATGCGGAAAGCGCTGTCGTAGAGTTGGTATACCACACTTTTTTATAAATGAAATTTATAAATATTTGTAAAACAACTCTGATTATCTCCAAAAAGCCCGGAAATACGGGCATTTCACGGGATATAAGAACTGAATTTACTACCGATTTACTACTTTCGGATTGAGCTTTGACACGCTTCTTCCTCCCGTGAAGCCCACCGCCCAAATAGTGACACATCGAAAATTGAATACGACACCGCAGACAGCGGCGTTCTCTTTTCCCCTTTGGGGAGATCAGGACGCCGCTTTTTTGCGCCCAAAACCAGAAAGGAGGCGACCGCCTATGTACTTTACTTCCGGCAGCGACCGGGCCTTTGAACAGCTCATGCAGACGAGGCCGGGCGCAGATCATTTTGACAGTGGCGAGGCCGGAGCGCCGGAGGGCTGCGGCACCTGCCGTTTCTACCGCCCGCACTGGAAGTACCAGTTTTGTGTGTATGAGGAATGTCCCTACCAGCCGGGCAAGCTCACCGCCCTTGACGGCGCGGTGAAATTTCAAGTGAAAGGAGTGGACGACGAGATGGCAGTTTTTCGAGTGGAGAAAAACCGGGGCTACACGGTGATGTCCAACCACCACCTGCGGAACAAGGACTTGTCCCTGAAAGCCAAGGGCCTGCTGTCGCAAATGCTGTCCTTGCCGGAGGATTGGGATTTTACGCTGAAAGGCTTGTCCCTTATCAACCGGGAGCAGATCGACGCGATCCGGGCGGCTGTCCGGGAGCTGGAACAGGCGGGCTATATCGTGCGTTCCCGTGAGCGTGACAGCCAAGGCCGCCTGCGCGGGGCGGATTACATCATTTACGAACAGCCCCAGCCTGTGCCGGATTCACCTACATTGGAAAATCCAACATTGGATAATCCAACGCAGGAAAAGCCTACGCAGGAAAAACCAACGCAATTAAATAAAGATAGATCAAGTAAAGAGAAATCAATTACAGATGGATCAAATACCGATTCCATTCCTATCCTTTCCCCTCCCTCTCCTTTGGGGGAAGAAGCGGCTGCGCCGCCGGAACGGAAAGGAACGGGAGCGAAATCACAGAGCGCCGTAGAGATTTATCGGGAGATCATCAAGGACAACATCGAGTATGAACACCTTTGCCAGTACGCCAAGGGGATTGACCGGGATATGCTGGACGAGATTGTGGACTTGCTGGTGGAAACCGTATGCAGCGCCCGAAAGACTATCCGCATTGCCGGGGACGATTACCCCGCCGAGCTGGTGAAATCCAAGCTGATGAAGCTGAACAGCTCTCACATTGAGTTTGTCTTTGACTGTATCAGCAAAAACACCACGGAAATACGGAACATCAAAAAATACCTGCTGGCGGTTCTGTTCAACGCCCCAAGCACCATCAACGGCTATTACACGGCGCTGGTGGCCCATGACATGAACACAGGCAGTTGGGGAACCCCGCAAAATCGGTGATTTTGTGGGGAGAGGAGGAACAGCGAAATGAGCGAGCTTTTCACGCTTGCGTGGAAACAAGCGATATGGAGCTTGTGACGACGAGAAAGGAGGACGGCCCTATGAAACAGGGTGCTTTGATTTTTGACGAGCAGACAGACCGCTACGACATCCGCTTTGACCTTGCGGACTATTACGGCGGCCTGCACTGCGGAGAAACTTTTGATGTGATGGTGGGCGGCAGATGGAGGCCGACCCGCATTGAGATGGCCGAGAACTGGTATCTGGTAGGAATCCATGCCGACGACCTCTCCGGCCTGCGGGTGCGGATTTAAGCCATCCGCCTGCCTGCTGACTTTCCAAAGGAGGGATAGCAGTTGCAGGAAGAAGTAGACCAGAAAACCATAGCGTTAGCGGTTAAGACGGGCAAGCTCACCGCCCAAGTGCTGCAAGCGGCCATCCGAAAATATCTGTCCGCCCGGCAGAAAGGGACGGGTAAGGCCCATCACGGCCAGCAGAGCTTACGGCAGCTCAAAAAGGACGGTTCCGCCCTGTCCAACATTGAGATCACCGACGCCAACATTGGCCTGTTTAAGCCCTGCGCCAAGAAATACGACATTGATTTTACCCTGCGGAAAGACCGCACTACCCATCCACCCCGGTATATCGTGATCTTCAAATCCAAGCAGGCGGACAATCTGGAACAGGCGTTTAAGGAGTTTACAGCCAAGAAGCTCCAACAGCAGGAACGCCCCTCCATCCGAAAAACCCTTGCCGTCCTGAAAGAAAAGGCAGCGGCCAGAAGCAGCCAGCAGGCCAAGGAGAAAATCAAGGAAAGGGGGCTGTCACGATGAAGCCGGAAATGAAAAAGCTGATAATCGCCAACCTGCCCTATCTGCTGTTTGTGTACCTGTTCGGCAAGCTGGGACAGACCTACCGGCTGGCGGCTGGGGCGGACTTGTCGGAAAAGCTGCTGCACCTTGCGGACGGCTTTTCCCTTGCCTTTGAAAGCGCCGCCCCCAGCTTCCACCTGTTCGATCTGGCGGTGGGCGTGGCCGGTGCGGTGGCATTGCGGCTGATAGTGTACTGCAAGAGCAAGAACGCCAAGAAATACCGCCGGGGCGTCGAGTACGGCAGCGCCCGTTGGGGAGGCCCCAAAGATATAGCCCCGTACATCGACCCGGTGTTTGACAACAACATCCTCCTGACCCAGACGGAACGCCTCACCATGAACAACCGGCCCAAAGACCCCAAGACCGCCCGGAACAAAAATGTGCTGGTGATCGGCGGTTCCGGCAGCGGCAAGACCCGGTTCTTTGTGAAGCCCAACCTCATGCAGTGCGTGTCCAAGGACTACCCGACCTCATTCGTGATTACTGACCCGAAAGGAAGTCTGATTGGCGAGGTGGGCCAGCTCCTTGTGCGGTGCGGCTACCGGGTAAAAGTGCTGAATACCATTAACTTTTCCAAGAGTATGCGCTACAACCCGTTTCGCTACATCCATTCGGAAAAGGACATTTTGAAGCTGGTAAACACGCTGATCTGCAACACCAAGGGCGAGGGCGAAAAGAGCGCCGAGGATTTTTGGATCAAATCGGAACGCCTGCTGTATTCGGCCCTCATTGGCTATATCTGGTACGAAGCGCCAGACGATGAAATGAATTTCACTACGCTGCTTGAAAGGATAAATGCCAGTGAAGCCCGCGAGGACGACCCGGAATTTCAATCCCCGGTAGACCAGATGTTTGAACGGCTGGAAGAAAAAGACCCGGAACACTTTGCGGTGCGCCAGTACCGTAAATTCCTGCTGTCGGCGGGCAAGACCCGCAGCTCCATTTTGATAAGCTGCGGAGCCAGATTAGCGCCCTTTGACATCCGGGAGGTGCGGGAGCTGATGGAGGACGACGAACTGGAACTTGACACCATCGGGGACAAAAAAACAGCCCTGTTCCTGATTATGTCGGACACGGACACGACCTTTAATTTCATTCTGGCAATGGTGCAAAGCCAGCTCATAAACCTTTTGTGTGACCGGGCCGATGACAAATACGGCGGGCGGCTGCCCGTCCATGTGCGGCTGATTCTGGACGAGTTCGCCAACATCGGCCAGATTCCAAACTTTGACAAGCTGATCGCCACCATCCGAAGCCGGGAAATCTCGGCTTCTATTATTTTGCAGAGCCAGTCGCAGCTAAAGGCCATTTACAAGGACGCGGCGGAAATCATTTCCGACAACTGCGACTGTACGCTGTTCCTTAGTGGCAGGGGCAAGAACGCCAAGGAGATCGCGGAGGTGCTGGGCAAGGAAACCATTGACAGCTACAACCAGAGCGAGAACCGGGGCGCGCAGACCTCCCACGGACTGAACTACCAAAAACTCGGAAGGGAGCTGATGAGCCAAGACGAAATTGCAACGATGGACGGAGGCAAGTGTATTTTGCAGGTGCGCGGCGTGAGGCCGTTTTTCAGTGAGAAATACGACATCACCCGCCACCCCCGCTATAAATACCTCTCGGACGCTGACAAAAAGAACACCTTTGATGTGGACAGCTACCTGTCGTCCCTGCGCCGGAAAAGGCGGCGCGTGATAACGGAGGACGAACCCTTTGACCTCTACGACATTGAGCTGTCGGAGGAAGATTTTTCCGCAGAATAAAGCGGCCATAGAGAAAGGAGCGTGACCGATGGGACACTCGGACGAATGGACATTTGCGGATTATTTCAAGTATGAGAAAGAAATCTACCGGGCAATCATTTCCGCTGCGGTGCTGTGCCAGTGGATCGCAGAACATGATACCCCGCCCACGGACGGGGAAGCCGAAGAACTTGCAAGGGAAATAGACCGCAGACTGTGTGAAGCATGGGGCGAAATTTTTTCGCTGGCTGTGCTGGAATGGCGGGACGGCCAGTAACTCCGGGCCGTCTGCGGATTGTGAGGCTGCCGCTGTGTACGGCGGCTTTTTTGTACCCAAACACCATCACAATCTGAATTTATGGAGGTAAATTTATGGAATTTTTCAATAGTGCAGTTGATACTTTGCAGACCATCGTTGTGGGCCTCGGCGGAGCGCTTTGCGTATGGGGCGGCGTCAATCTTTTGGAGGGATACGGGGCGGACAACCCGGCGAGCAAGAGCCAAGGAATCAAGCAGTTCATGGCTAATTAAAGGGAACAAAAAGAAAGGAAAAGCACAATCCAGACGGTATCAGCGGCAGTCCACAAGAATAAATTGTGATTTCACAAGATTGGTGCTATAATAAGAGAAAAGTTCCTGCCGGGGCAGCCGCCCCGGTGGTATGGATAGGAAGGCGGGAAAGCAATATGCACATCAGCTATAAACCACTCTGGCATACACTGTTAGAGCGTGATATGAGAAAAGAAGATTTAAGGCTTGCTGCTGGTATGACAACGAATATGATTGCCAACATGAGCAAAGAGGGAAAGCACATCAGCATGGATACATTAGCCCGTATCTGCGAAACGCTGAATTGTGAGATTACCGATGTGATTGAGTTAGTATCAGACGAGCCTGCTTCCACAGGAGGTAAGGAGCATGAGCGAATTGAAACCAAGAATAACGGAAAACGGAATTGATTATATCCTTGTCGGAGATTACTATATCCCAGATTTGAAGCTGCCGGAGGAACACCGCCCTATCGGAAAGTACGGACGGATGCACCGGGAATATTTAAGAGAAGCCCATCCAGCCAGATTGAACACATTGACACTGACCGGGGAGTTATGGACATATCTTGCAGACCTGAACGAACAGGCACAGGAACGGTTAGACACCATCATGGAGCAGATGAAAGATGCCGAGGGCGTGACCGAGGAATTGAAACGAACCCAACAAATGGAATGGGTGCGGCGTTGCAATAACATTCACAACCGGGCAGAAGAAATTATTTTGCAAGAGATGATTTATTCATAACGGTATGGTAGAATGATTATGACAAATAAGAATTTGTTGAAAGGAGTAAACAACTATGAAAATGTCAAAAGAAAAAATTGATATAAGCATGTTTGCCCCATGCGGAATGAATTGTAAGGTTTGTTATAAGCACTGTTACAATAAAAAAACTTGTTCTGGGTGCTTGAATAGTGATAAAGGGAAACCAGAACATTGTCGTAAATGCAAAATAAAGGATTGCATCAAAGGAAAATCGTTATCCTATTGTTTTGAATGTGCTGAATATCCATGTAAGTTGATTAAAAATCTTGAAAAAAGCTATAATAAACGGTATCAAGCAAGTCTTATAGAAAATAGCCGTTTTGTTCAAGGACATGGTTTGGAACATTTCATGGAACAGCAGAAAATAAAATATACTTGTCCTAAATGCGGTGGCATTATTTCTATTCACGATAAAGAATGTAGCGAGTGTCAAGAAAAAATGAAATAACAAAATTTCAGTTTATAGAACTAAGAAAATTAGAATTGATGGAGGGATATATTATGATAGGCTTTAGTATAATGATGTGGTTCTGTTCTGCTCTTCTCATATTTGTTAGTTTTTCTCTATTAAAAGGAAATTATTCTTCTGTTCATGGCAAAGTATTTGAAACCACAAACGACAGAAAAGGATATGCAAAAGCATTAGGAAAGCCTGTTTTATTGATAGGAATTTGTCTTTTGTTCTCTGGAGTGATTGCAGTTATATTACCGAAAGATTATGCTATTTCTATTGCAGTTATATTTATATTATTTATAGCTGTTATTTGTAGTATATGGCTGTATAAGATTCAAAAAAGATTTTCGTAAATCCCAGTTTATCGTTCTGATTTTCAACTGAATAACCACAGTAAAAACCGCTGCTACATGGAAGCTAACAAACCATGCAACAGCGGTTTTTCTTTACCGTTTTTTCCTCTGACTGATTGGCGTTCCCATTTTCTTTGATTTTTTGAGAATCCGAATCAGCCAGCGAAATTCTTCATCTGACAGATTTTTATAGTTGATACCAAGCTGCTTACAGTAAAGGACAACCAGCTTTTCATCCCGGCTGCCCTTGAAATTTTCGACCGCTTCCAGATTTTCTTTCAGTTCATCGGCAACGGTGGTCTGGGGTGCACTCTCACTGTCCTTTTTGTGGGCTTCCCGAATATCCCGGATAATGAGGTTGAGGTCATCCAGAACCATGTGACTAAAATACTCATCATCGCTGATATGGACGGCTTGCAGCACTTTCAAATGCGGGTCATCTTCGCCGGGGCGATACCGTTCAATGATTTCATGCCGGACGGTATCGACAAGTGCATTGAGATTTTGAATCTGCATGGTGGCAATCCCGTCCACATAAATCTCAATGTCTGCAAGAAACTTGATAAAATCTTTATGTGTGGCAAGCTCACAGAGCAGACGGTTGTTAATCCGACTGCTTTTCAGAAGTGCTACCATCTCATCATTCAAATGCAGCTCCGTCAATGACGTGTTGATCTGCTCCCTGTTCTCTGTCCGGCACAGTAGATAATCAACGGAAACCCCATAGAAGTCTGCCAGCGTGATAAGGTTGCCATGATTGATTTCCTTAAAATCCTCTTTTTCATAACTTCCGAGAGCAGATTTGGAAATACCCGTCAGCTTTGATAGTTCTTCCAGATTTAAGCCTTTGTCCTTGCGGAGTTCCCAAAGGCGTTCCTGTATGCTTGTTGCTCCTTTCATGGGCGCACACTCCTTTCCGGCGGTTTCATTGCTGCCGCTTAACTGGATTATATCACACTTTCCGCAATCGTGGAAATTTCTGATTTTTACCCTTAATTCCTACTTTGTGGACATACGGCACAGGGCACAAAAATGTTCTATGATACAGGTAGTTCATCGATGGATTATTCCAATCGAATGACCAGCCTGTGTGGGATATGCTTCCCCGGCGATGTAGTGCCATGACTTTTGGCAGGGATGTGGAGGAACCCTGACCGAAACGAGCGTACCAAAGGGAGCGATACGCCGCTGTGAGATTCAGGGGAGGAACGACACCGGGGAGAACTGGCGGACTGACACCGAAATGATACCGAAACACGACAATCTGATAGGGGGATAGTCTACCCTATCGCTGATACTTCGGGAGATTTTAAGCGGCTCTATGGCTGTAATTTTGCCGAAAATCGCCCCGAAACCATACACTAAAACGGGAGGAAGCGCAATATGCCGAGAATGAGCAAAAAGAGGAAGTATGAGCTTTCCTTTTACCTCAATGACCGGGGGCGTGTCACTTACAACGAATTATGCCGGAAATGCCAGCATGGGTGCAGGCAGAGCTTCCGGGCGGTTGTGATTGACTGCCCTCATTATTTATCCAAACGAGCCAAGAAAAAGGAGGAACACACCGAATGAATTTTGAATTTATGACGATAGACACACCGTTGCCGCCCTGTATGCCCTTTCCCAGAGCGTTGACAGGATTTCCAGTCAGCAGCACCGCAAAGGTCATGTACTGCCGGATGCTGGACGCTATGCTATCCAAAGGGCAGGAGGACGAGAACGGAATTCTGTTTGTGTACTTCCCCGTCACAGCCATTGCCGCAGTCCTGTCCCGCAGTCCTATGACGGTCAAGCGTTCTCTGAATGAACTGGAAACCGCCGGACTTATCATGCGGGTGCGTCAGGGCGTGGGAGAACCGAACAGGATTTATGTGCTGATACCGGGAAAGGAGGACGCTGCCCTTGCCTGATACCTCAAAGCTGGAAAAGCTCAACCGGGAGTTGGAAAAAAGCGAAAAGAAACTGCGGAAAGCCATCAATGATGAAAAGGCATTGCAGCACCAGTTGAAACAGCTTACCCGAAAGGAACGGACGCACCGGCTCTGTACCCGTGGCGGTATGCTGGAAAGTTTTCTGCAAGAGCCGGAACGCCTGACAAATGATGATGTCATGCTGTTGTTGAAACTCATTTTTCACAGGCAGGACACGCAGGAACTATTGAAAAAACTGCTGGAACGGGAGAAGCCGGAAACCCCTTAGTTTACTAAGGGCGCAATTATACACCACCCAGAGGTTGGTGCATTGCGTTCTCCGAAGGCTCCTCGCCGGAGGGCTGTGATTTTCCGCAGTCATGGTCTGCTCCAAATCAAACAGGGGACGCTACGCTTCCCCTGCGCTGGCTGCCGCCAGCTACCCTTTTGTGGACTTGCCATCTGGGGACACCTTGCGTTGCAAGTTGTTCCCAGCCGACAAGTTTCATAAAATATGCTATCTTTTTGATAGGCAGTGAAGTATAATGAAGATGACAACAAATATGAATTTATTTAGAGGTGTTAGACAATGAAATTAAAGAACATTTTAATTGTTGTTAAAGATATTGAGAAATCAAAACAATTTTACAATGACCTGTTCGGTCTTGATTTGGTACTTGACAATGACGGTAACATGATTTTAACGGAAGGACTTGTGCTTCAAGACGAAAAAATTTGGAAAAAGTTTTTAGGAAAGGATATTATCCCTAAAAGTAATTCTTGTGAATTATATTTTGAAGAACAAGATATAGAAGCATTCGTTGAAAAGCTGGAACGGTCTTATCCCTCAATTCAATATGTTAATAAACTTATGACACATAGTTGGGGACAAAAAGTAATTCGTTTTTATGATTTGGACGGTAATTTGATTGAAGTAGGAACACCGATGTAACACCATAAATTTCAGTTTGTCAACTTCACATCGGGTCAACTTGCCCCGAACTTTTATAACTAAATACCCGCCGCCCACACAGCGGCACACCGAGCAGGAAATCTGAAAAAGGTCTCCTGCTTTTTTTCTGCCCAAAATGAGGTGGTAAAACGCCACCCCATCCACCAAGCATAGAAAGGAGGGACACGAAATGCCCTGTCCACACAATGAAATCACGATTGTGCAGCGCAGCCAGCGACAGTCTGCGGTTGCCGCCGCTGCTTACCAGAGTGGCGAAAAGCTGTTCTGTGAATACGACCAGCAAGTGAAGCACTACCCGGAAAAGCGTGGGATCGTCCACAATGAAATCCTGCTCCCGGCAAATGCCCCGCCGGAGTATGCAGACCGCAATACCCTATGGAATGCTGCCGAGGCCGTGGAAAAACAATGGAACTCCCAGCTTGCAAGGCGGCTCATCATAGCCATTCCGAGGGAGCTTCCACCGGAACAGTATGCCGGGCTAATACGGGACTATTGCCGGGAGCAGTTCGTCTCCAAAGGCATGATTGCTGATTTTGCCATTCACGACAAGGGGACGGGCAACCCACACGCCCATATCCTGCTTACCATGCGGGCGTTGGACGAATCCGGCAGGTGGCTTCCCAAGAGCCGGAAAGTCTACGACCTTGACGGTAACGGGGAACGAATCCGGCTCCCGTCCGGCAGGTGGAAAAGCCACAAGGAGGATACGGTGGACTGGAACGACCAGAAGTATTGTGAAATCTGGCGGCATGAGTGGGAAGTCATCCAGAACCGCTATCTGGAAGCCAATGACCGCCCGGAGCGAGTGGACTTGCGTTCTTATGCCAGACAGGGGCTTGATATTATCCCTACTGTCCATGAGGGAGCTGCTGTCCGGCAGATGGAAAAGCGGGGTATCCAGACGAACATCGGCAACCTGAACCGGGAAATCAGAGCCGCCAACCGCCTGATGAAGTCCATCCGGCAGCTTATCCAAAACCTCAAAGGCTGGATTACCGAGCTGGGCGAAAAACGGAAAGAGCTGCTTGCACAAAAAGCGGCGGAGGAAGCGACACTTCTTCCCAATCTGCTGATGAAGTATATGGAGATACGAAAGGAAGAACGGAAGGACTGGACAAGGGCTGGACAGAACCGGGGGACTTCACAGGACTTAAAGGCAGTCAGCGAAGCCCTGTCCTATCTCCGGCAAAAGGGGCTTTCCTCTGTGGAGGACTTAGAAGCGTTTCTGGAATCTTCCGGGAAATCAGCCGCCGATTACCGCAATCAGATGAAGCCAAAGGAAGCCCGAAGCAAAGTGATTGACGGGATTCTTGCCAGCCGGACAGACTGCAAAGAATGTAAGGCTGTCTATGAGAAGTACCAGAAAATATTTTTTAAGAAAACAAAGGAAAAATTCAAACAGGAACACCCGGAGGTTGCCCGATATGCGAAAGCCGCCGCCTACCTTGCCAAGCACCCGGACGATAAGGACAGCACCCAAAAGGAACTGCAACAGGAGCAGGAAAAACTTCTCAGCGAAATCGCAGAGCTGAAAGTACCGCTGACAGAGGTGCAGGAGGATTTGAAGAAGCTGCGGGATATCCGCTACTGGGTACAGAAAGCCACCCCCGGCACAGAGGAAAGCAAAGAGCCGCCCAAGAAGCAGCCCATCAAGGAAGTCTTGCAGGATAAGGCAGACGAGAAAAAAGCACAAAGAACTGCCCAGGAACAGACGAAACACAGACAACAGGATATGGAACTTTAACAGGCACTTGCCATTTTCAATCAGAGAATGTCAGGTGCTTTTCTTTTTTCAAGGAGGGATAGATTTGAATGTATTTGAAGCTGTGAAGCAGTCCGTCACAACAAGACAGGCTGCGGAGCATTATGGAATCCATGTAGGTCGGAACGGGATGGCTTGCTGCCCGTTCCATAACGATAAAACCCCAAGCATGAAGCTGGATCGGCGTTACCACTGCTTCGGCTGCGGTGCGGATGGGGATGTGATTGATTTTGCCGCCGCCCTGTATGGGCTGGGAAAGAAAGAAGCCGCTGTACAACTGGCACAGGACTTTGGGCTTTCCTATGAGGACTGGAAGCCGCCGGGAAAGGCAAAAAAGCCCAAGCCCCGGCAGAAATCCCCGGAGGAACAGTTTCAGGAAGCAAAGAACCGCTGCTTCCGTATTCTTGCCGATTATCTTCACTTGCTTCGAGCATGGAGAAAGGATTATGCCCCGCACTCCCCGGAGGAAGCCTTTCATCCACGGTTTGTGGAAGCCTTACAGAAGCAAGACCAAGTGGAATATCTGCTGGATGTGCTGCTCTTTGGGGAAACGGAGGAAAAAGCGGCTTTGATTATGGACTACGGAAAGGATGTGATACAGCTTGAACAGCGAATGGCAGAGCTTGCAGCCGCAGACGCAGCAAGAACTAAAAAACACCATGAACGCCATGCAGCCGCCCCAGAGCATTGAGGAAATCAAGGCGGGGCTGGAAACCACCGAGAAAGGCGGTGTCCGTCAGAGCATCCGGAACTGCCTGACCGTATTCCAGCGTGACCCTCTGCTTTCCGGGGCTATCGCATACAACATCCTGACCGACCGCAAGGACATCATAAAGCCCATCGGCTTCCACAGGGAAAGCGCCGCCTTAAACGATACGGACATGAAGTATCTGCTTCTCTATCTGGAAGAAACCTACGGGCTTACCAATGAGAAGAAGATTGATAACGCCATCGGGATTGTGGCGAATGAAAACAAGTACCATCCCATCCGGGACTATCTCAATACCCTTGTGTGGGACGGGACAGAGCGAATCCGTTTCTGCCTGCGGCACTTTCTGGGGGCTGACGCAGACGATTACACCTATGAAGCGTTGAAGCTGTTCCTGCTGGGTGCAATCTCACGAGCCTTTCAGCCGGGATGCAAATTTGAAATCATGCTCTGTCTGGTAGGCGGTCAGGGGGCTGGCAAGTCCACCTTCTTCCGTCTGCTGGCAGTCCGGGACGAGTGGTTCTCCGATGATTTGCGGAAGCTGGACGATGACAATGTGTACCGCAAGCTGCAAGGTCACTGGATTATCGAAATGTCGGAAATGATGGCAACCGCCAATGCCAAGAGCATTGAGGAAATCAAGTCATTTTTAAGCCGGCAGAAAGAAGTTTACAAGATACCCTATGAAACCCACCCGGCAGACCGCCCCCGTCAGTGCGTGTTTGGCGGCACTTCCAATGCCCTTGACTTCCTGCCCCTTGACCGTTCCGGCAACCGCCGCTTTATCCCCGTCATGGTTTACCCGGAGCAAGCCGAGGTTCATATTTTGGAGGACGAAGCCGCTTCCAGAGCCTATATCGAGCAGATGTGGGCGGAAGCGATGGAGATTTACCGAAGCGGTAGGTTCAAGCTGGCTTTCAGCCCCGCCATGCAGCGCTATCTCAAAGAACACCAGCGGGATTTTATGCCGGAGGACACCAAAGCCGGAATGATACAGGCGTATCTTGATAAGTACACCGGGAGCATGGTCTGCTCCAAGCAGCTCTACAAGGAAGCCTTGAACCATGCCTTTGACGAGCCGAAGCAATGGGAAATCCGGGAAATCAACGAGATTATGAACCAGTGCATTGACCGCTGGAGGTACTTCCCAAACCCAAGAATGTTTTCCGAATATGGCAGACAAAAGGGCTGGGAGCGTGAAAACCCGGCAACGGACTCCGGCAACCCGTCTGAAAAAACGATGGACGGTTTTGTGGAGGTCGCAGAACAGATGGAGCTTCCATTCTGAAAAGGACAGCCCGTTGCACCCCTGTTGCTATCCCGTTGCCGAGCCGGTTGCCGGGGGAAATCCCATAACTGCGGGCTTTTCTCCCTTATAACAACCAAAACAACAGAAAAATAAAAGAAAAGTATAAATAGTAACCATCGCCAGATTGAGATTGTTTGCAAGGTCTTTTGAAGCCCGTTGCCGGACTTCGTTGCCGACACCCTCTGTCTGGCTATTTTCATGTATGGAGGATAACTGCCTATGGCAAAAAACAAAACAGAAATTCATGTGACCACAGTATTTGACGGGGAGCTTGACGCAACCGATGTGTTCGTCAGCCTGATTTCCCAGAAATACGGAAAGACAAATGCAAAAGAATATCTTGCTAAAAAGAAAGATTTGAAGTATAATGAAGATGAGGTTCAAAAGAGCCAGATACCGTCTGGATTGTGTGGGTAAATGACTATGATGAACGAAATGGAATATAGAACAATCGGAAAAGCACTTGCCGGGGGCTATCGTGCAGCGGTCTATTGCAGGCTGTCAAAGGACGATGACCTGCAAGGCGAAAGTGCCAGTATCGCAAACCAGCGTGATATGCTGGAAAAATACTGCGAAAAGCAGGGATGGGAGGTTGTGGCAGTCTATCAGGACGATGGCTTCACAGGTCTTAATATGGAGCGTCCTGATTTACAGAGAATGTTGAGAGCCATTGAGCGCAGGCAAATCAACCTTGTCATCACGAAAGACCTCAGCCGACTGGGGCGTAACTATCTGCAAACCGGGCATTTGATTGAGGACTTTTTCCCAAGAAACGGTGTCCGCTATATCGCCATGAATGACGGTATCGACACCCTGCGGGATAACAACGACATCGCCCCGTTCAAGAATATCCTGAACGAGATGTACAGCAAGGATATTTCCAAGAAAGTCCATTCCTCTTATCTTCTGAAAGCGCAGAAAGGACAGTTTACCGGGTGTCTTGCCCCCTTTGGGTATCGGAAAGACCCAGAGGACAGAAACCATCTGCTCATTGACGAGGAAACCGCCCCGATTGTGCGGCTGATTTTCGGATATGCCCTGAACGGTCATGGTCCGAACTATATCCGCAGACGGCTGGAGGAAGAAAAAATCCCCTGTCCCACATGGTGGAACCGGGAACGGGGGCTTCGCAATACCCGCACCAAATGGGAAAAGAAAGACCCGGAAAACGGACGGTATATGTGGGACTTCTCCGTTATCAAAGACCTTTTGATGAATCCCGTCTACACCGGGGCGATTGCTTCCCAGAAAAAAGACTACCGCTTCAAAATCGGTACGATTGGGGAAAAGAAGCCGGAGGACTGGATTGTGGTGGAGGGACAGCATGAACCGCTGATTGACCGCATGAGCTTTGATATTGTGCAGAACAAGCTGAAATCCCGCCAGCGTCCGGGGCAGACCAATGAAATCAGCCTGTTTGCCGGACTGATAAAATGTGGCGAGTGTGGGAAGTCGCTGACGGTACGCTACACAAACGCAAAACATCCCCAGCGGATTTACTCCTGCAAGACCTACAATGCCTTTGGAAAGAACCACTGCACCCAGCACCGGATTGATTATGACACCCTTTACAGTCATGTGCTGCGGAAAATCCGGGAATGTGCCAGAGCTGCCCTGATGGACGGGCAAGCGGTTGCCGACCGCCTGACCAATACCTGTGAAGCCGAGCAGCGGGAACAGCGGGAAGCAAAGGAACGCTCCCTTACAAGGGACGAGGAACGGATTGAGGTTCTGGACAAAATGGTAATGCGGCTTTATGAGGATATGATTGCAGGGCGTATCAGTGAGCAGAATTTCAACACCATGCTGGAAAAGACACAGACCGAGCAGACGGAGCTTAAAACAAAAGTGTCCGAGGGCAGAAAGCGGCTGTCCGATGAAGTCCAGCTTGCCAATGACGCAAAACAATGGGTGGAAGCCATTCAGGAATACGCCAACATCACAGAGCTGGACGCAGCCACCCTTAACCGCTTAATCAAAGAAATCGTCGTGCATGAGCGCATTGACGAAGATAAAACAAGACACATTTCTATCGAAATTCATTTTAATCTCAAACCCATCCCGGAGGTGGAACAGGTCACTGCCTGACCTGTCCCGCCGGGACGATTCTCTTAAAAACACCATATAGATTTTTTGTACGCCGCCGCCCGCCATCGAGCAGAGTTTTACACCTAATTGGGGATAAAACAGCTTGTCGCCGGAGGAGGCGTTGCCCTGATCGGCATGACCCTTGTTCCGCTGCTGTCCGGGCTGCTGGGATAACCCCATGTGTGTTAGAAAACCCTCCGCGCCCTCTCTGATCTGGGAGGGCGCGGGAAAGGAGGTGTCCCCACATGATTGGTGATTTAATCGGGGAATGGATCAAAGGAATCCTGATCGACGGTATCATGGGCAACCTGTCCGGCCTGTTTAACACAGTCAATACCAAAGTCGGGGAAATCGCGTCGGATGTGGGCAGTACCCCGCAGGACTGGAACGGCGGCATTTTCTCCATGCTGCAAAACCTGTCCGAAACGGTGATCGTCCCCATTGCGGCGGCCATTCTCGCCCTTGTGATGTGCTATGAGCTGATCGACATGATCGTGGAAAAGAACAATATGCACGACTTCGACAGCTCCATGTTCTTCCGCTGGATTTTCAAAAGCGCCTTTGCCATTCTCATTGTGACGAACACATGGAATATCGTCATGGGCGTGTTTGACGCCACCCAGCAGGTCGTCAACCAGAGCGCCGGGGTGATTATCGGAGATACCAGCATTGATTTTGACACGCTGCTCCCTGATTTGGAAAGCCGCCTTGAAGCAATGGACATCGGGCCGCTGCTGGGCCTGTGGTTCCAGACCCTTGTTGTGGGGCTGACGATGAACATTCTTTCCATCTGCATTTTCCTTGTGACCTATGGAAGAATGATTGAAATTTACGCCGTGACCGCATTGGGGCCGATCCCCCTTGCCACGCTGGGCAATGCAGAGTGGCGCGGCATGGGCCAGAACTACTTGAAATCCCTGCTTGCGCTGGGCTTCCAAGCCTTTTTAATCATGGTGGTTGTCGGGATTTATGCGGTGCTGATCCAGCAGATCGGAACCGCTGACGACATATCCGGTGCAATCTGGGGCTGTATGGGCTATACCGTTTTGCTTTGCTTCTGTCTGTTCAAGACCGGCAGCATATCGAAAGCCGTATTTACCGCACATTGACAGACAGGAGGAATACCAACTATCGAAGAAACACAAAAGAAAACCTACAACATCCTTTACGCCGACCCGCCGTGGCGATATGAACAGAAAGCAGTACAGGGTGCAGCAGAAAAGCACTATCCCACCATGAGCATTGACGAGCTGTGCGCCCTGCCGGTGGAAACGCTGGCGGAAAAAGACTGCCTCTTGTTTTTGTGGGCGACTTTCCCCCAACTCCCGGAGGCGCTGCGTCTGATTAAGGCGTGGGGCTTCACCTTTAAGACCGTGGCCTTTATCTGGCTGAAATTGAACCGCAAAAGCCCCACATGGTTTTACGGGCTGGGCTACTGGACGAGAGGAAACGCGGAAATCTGCCTGCTTGCCAAGCGGGGCCATCCCAAGCGTTACTCCAAAAGCGTCCATCAGTTTATCATTTCCCCGGTGGAGGAACACAGCAAGAAACCAGACATTACCCGCGAGAAAATCATAGAGCTTGCGGGCGACCTGCCCCGCGCAGAACTGTTTGCCAGACAGAAAATCCCCGGCTGGGATGCGTGGGGCAACGAAGTGGACAGCGATTTTTCCCTGTCCGTACCAGAAACGAGGTGACTTTTTATGGCTTATGTAACTGTCCCCAAGGATTTAACCAAGGTCAAATCCAAGGTAGTATTCGGGCTGACGAAACGCCAGCTCATTTGTTTTGGCGGTGCGCTGCTTATTGGCGTCCCGCTTTTCTTTTTGATCCGGGGCCGCGTCCCGACCAGCGCGGCGGCGCTCATTATGGTGTTCGCCATGCTGCCGGGCTTTCTGCTGGCGCTTTACGAAAAACACGGCCAGCCCCTTGAAGTGGTGGTGCGCCAGATCGTAGAGTGCTGCTTCATCCAGCCCAAGGAACGGCCCTACCAGACCAACAACGCTTATACCGCCCTTGTGCGGCAATCCCAAATGGAAAAGGAGGTCAACGCCATTGTCCAAAAAGCAAAAGAACGAAACGAGCGCAAAAGCGCCGGTCAAGCTCACCCGCGCCGAAAAGAAAGAGATTCAGGCCGTCATCCGAAAGTATAAGGGCGACGGCAAGCCCCATTCGGCACAGGCCAGTATTCCCTATGAGGCCATGTATCAGGACGGCGTATGCCGGGTAACGCCCCGCACCTTTTCCAAGTGCATTGAGTTTACGGACATCAGCTACCAACTGGCGCAGGCGGACACCAAGACCGCCATCTTTGAAAACCTGTGCGACCTCTACAACTATCTGGACGCCTCCATTCATGTGCAGTTTTCCTTTATCAACCGCAAGATCGACCCCAAGCAGTACGCCAAGAGCTTTGAAATCCGGGCGCAGGGGGACGACTTCGACGACATCCGCAGCGAGTATTCCGACATTTTGCAAGACCAGCTTGTGAACGGGAACAACGGCCTGATGAAGCGGAAATTTATGACCTACACCATCGAGGCGGACAGCCTGAAAATGGCCCGCGCCAGACTGCGCCGGATCGAAACCGACCTTTTGGGCTATTTCAAGAGCATGGGGGCCTCCGCGTGGGGACTGGACGCCAAGCAGCGGCTGGAAGTCATGCACAGCATTTTCCACCCGGACGGGGAGCCGTTTTCTTTTGACTGGAAGTGGCTTGCCCCGTCGGGGCTTTCCACCAAGGACTTTATCGCCCCGTCCTCGTTCCGCTTCGGCAATGCCCGGATGTTCGGGCTGGGCGGCAAATACGGGGCGGTGAGCTTCCTGCAAATCCTCTCCCCGGAGCTGTCGGATGAAATGCTGGCCGACTTCCTCAACACAGAAAACGGCATTGTGGTGAACCTCCATGTGCAGGCCATCGACCAGAGCGACGCCATTAAGACGGTCAAGCGCAAGATCACCGACCTTGACGCCATGAAGATTCAGGAACAGAAACGGGCGGTAAGAAGTGGTTACGACATGGATATACTTCCCAGCGACCTTGCCACCTACGGGCAGGACGCCAAGGAGCTGTTAAAGACTTTGCAGAGCCGGAATGAACGGATGTTCCAGCTTACCTTTTTGGTGCTGAACACCGCAGACACCCGGCAAAAGCTGGAAAACGATGTGTTCTGGGCTGCCGGTATTGCACAGAAATACAACTGTTCCCTTGTGCGGCTGGACTACCAGCAGGAACAGGGGCTTATGAGCAGCCTGCCGCTGGGGGCCAGCCACATCCAGATTGAACGCTCCCTGACGACTTCCAGCGTGGCCGTGTTCGTCCCCTTTGTGACGCAGGAGCTTTTTCAGGGCGGCGATGCCATGTATTACGGGATCAACGCCAAGACCGGCAACATGATTATGCTCGACCGCAAACGGGCGAGGTGTCCCAACGGGCTAAAGCTGGGGACACCGGGAAGCGGCAAAAGTATGAGCTGTAAATCCGAGATTTTGAGCGTGTTCCTCTGCACCCCGGACGATGTGTATATCTGTGATCCAGAAGCCGAGTATTACCCCCTTGTGAAGCGGCTGCATGGGCAGGTGGTGAAGCTGTCGCCTACCAGCAAAAACTATGTGAACCCGCTGGACATCAACCTGAATTACTCCGAGGATGAAAACCCGCTGGCCTTGAAATCCGACTTTGTGCTGTCGTTCTGTGAGCTTGTCATGGGCGGCAAGAACGGGCTGGAAGCCATTGAAAAGACGGTGATCGACCGGGCGGTACAGGTGATCTACCGGCCTTATCTGGCAGACCCCAAGCCGGAAAATATGCCCATCCTTGCAGACCTGCATAAAGCCCTGTTAGACCAGCATATCCCGGAGGCTGACCGGGTGGCGCAGGCCCTTGACCTGTATGTGTCCGGCAGCCTAAATGTGTTCAACCACAGAACCAACATCGACATTCAAAACCGCATTGTGGCCTTTGACATCAAGGAACTGGGCAAGCAGCTAAAGAAAATCGGTATGCTCATTGTCCAAGACCAGATTTGGGGGCGCGTCACCCAAAACCGCAGCAAGGGCAAGGCGACATGGTATTTCTGTGATGAGTTCCACCTGCTTTTGCGTGAGGAACAGACGGCGGCCTTTTCCTGTGAGATTTGGAAGCGTTTTCGTAAGTGGGGCGGGATTCCCACAGGTGCGACGCAGAATGTAAAAGACCTGCTTTCCTCCCCGGAAATTGAGAACATTTTGGAAAACAGCGACTTTATCTGCCTGCTCAATCAGGCCAGCGGCGACCGCAAAATCCTTGCGGAACGGCTGAACATTTCGCCCCAGCAATTACGGTATGTGGACAATTCCGAACCCGGCGAGGGGCTTCTCATTTACGAAAATGTGATCCTGCCCTTTAAGAACCCCATCCCGAAAAACACCCAGCTCTACCAGATCATGACGACCCGGTTAGGCGAGGGGGCGACGGTATGAGCGCCTTAACACATTTCAGCCTGTTTTCCGGGATCGGCGGGATCGACCTTGCGGCGGAAGCCGCAGGGTTTACCACCGTATGCCAGTGCGAATGGGCGGATTTCCCGATGGAAGTTTTGAAAAAGCACTGGCCGCAGGTACCAAAATTCCGGGACATTACCACAGTGACAAAGGAGGCATTTTTTGAAAAAACAGGACAAGAAACCACCACACTTATTTCCGGGGGATTCCCCTGCCAGCCCTTTTCCAGCGCCGGGAAACAACGGGGATTTGAGGACGAACGGTATTTATGGCCCGAAATGCTCCGCGTTATCCGGGAACTGCACCCCTCTTGGGTGCTTGGAGAAAATGTTGCTGGCTTCATCCATCTGGGGCTCGACAAGACGGTTTTTGACTTGGAGCAGGCAGGCTACGCCGTTAGGGTTTTCGTACTTCCTGCTGTCGCCGTCGGCGCATGGCATGAGCGCAAAAGAACTTTCATCATCGGCCATGCTGCTTCCCACGCCCCTTGCCAGCGACACGGGGGATGTGGGGAAAACTGTCGATGTGCGGATGACCCCGACCGGGAGCTTCCGAAAATACAATCCCAGCGGAACCGTATGGACGGCGCGGCTGTCATGGGCGGTTTACAAACTGCTGGGCAGCCCGCCGGGGGATGTGAAACTGAACCCCGACTGGGTGGAATGGCTGATGGGATTCCCCCAGAGATGGACGGACATTCCATGTGGGCCAAAGAACCGGCGCAAATCCCGTACTTAATCAGTGACCCGCCGGCGAATGTGGCAAAGCGGTTAAAGACTTTGGGAAACGCAGTTGTTCCCCCGCAGGTGTACCCCATCCTGCGCTATATTGCAGAGATTGAAACCGGGCGCTGCCGGAACAGACAGCAAGGAGGTGATCGGATATGGAACCCTTAAAACCCCGCGACAAGGTAACGCAGCACATGACCTGCGACGGCCTGACGCTGGATAACCAGACCACCGGCGAAAGCGTCAATGTGTCCAGCCGGGAGGCCGAGCAGGAATACACCGCCCAGCCGGAGGGCGCGGCGGAAAAAATACTGGAACGGGCGGACGAACTGCACGACCGCCACAAGGCAAGGAAAGCGGCCAAGGACGCCGGAAAAACCGTGGCGCAGGCCACCGGCCCCGTTTCCCGGTTGCAGTTTACCGCCGAGGAACGGGCCTCCCCGGAGCTGGCCCCGTATATCAAAAAGGCAGAAAAACGGGCGGATCAGCTGGAAGCGACCAAAGAAGCCCTGCCGAAAAAGCGCGTCGTCACCAAGGAAACCGTTTATGACGAGGCCAAGGGCAAGGCTAAAAGCAGGCTGTATTTTGACAAGGTGGAGAAATCCACTCCCCAGCTCAAACCAAACCCGGCCAGCCGCCCCATACAGGAAGCCGGGCTTTATCTCCACGGAAAAATCCACGAGGTAGAACACGAAAATGTGGGCGTGGAGGGCGGCCACAAGGGGGAGGAACTGGCGGAACGGCAGGTGGGCCGCATGATCCGCAGCGGCGTCCACCGCCACAAGCTCAAACCCTACCGGGCCGCAGCCAAGGCCGAGCGAAAGTCCATCGCTGCCAACGCCGAGTTTGCGTATCAAAAATCCCTGCGGGACAACCCGGAGCTGGCGCAGGCGGTCAAGAACCCCGTTTCCCGCTTCTGGCAGAAACAGCACATCAAGCGGGAATATGCCAAGGTAGCAAGGGCGGCGGGTCAGACCGCACAGGGGGCCGCAGGCACCGCCAAGACCACGGGTGCCGCAGCCAAGAAAGCCGCAGAAAAAAGCAGACAGGCCGCGTCCTTTGCCGCCCGGCACTGGAAAGGGGCGCTGATCGTCGGCGGCGTGGGCCTCATGCTCCTGCTGGTGATGGGCGGCCTGCAATCCTGCACCGCCATGTTTGGCAGCACCGGGACGGGCCTTGCCGCCACCTCCTATCTCTCCGAGGACAGCGATATGCTGGGAGCCGAAGCCGCCTATGCCGCGCTGGAAGCAGACTTGCAGCACGAACTTGACAACTACGAAAGCCTGCACCCTGGCTATGACGAATACCGTTTCGATCTGGACGAGATCAAACATGACCCCTATGTGCTGACCTCCATCCTCTCCGCGCTGCATAACGGCGTGTTCACTTTGGGGGAGGTACAGGGCGACCTTGCCATGCTCTTTGAAAAGCAGTACATCCTGACCCAGACCATCGAAACGGAAACCCGCTACCGCACCGAAACGAGGACGGACAGCGAGGGAAACACCTATACCGTGGAAGTTCCCTACACCTATTACATCTGCAATGTGAAGCTGGAAAACTTTGACCTGTCCCACCTGCCCATCTACATTCTCACCGAGGAACAGATGGGCTTTTATGCTGCCTATATGCAGACTTTGGGCAACCGGCCAGACCTGTTTCCCAACGGCAGCTATCCCCACGCCTCCACCCCGAAAGAGCCGACCTACTATGAAATCCCCCCGGAGGCGCTAAAGGACGAAGCCTTTGCCGCCATGATCGCGGAGGCGGAAAAGTATGTGGGCTATCCCTATGTGTGGGGCGGCAGCTCCCCAAGCACCAGCTTTGATTGTTCCGGCTTCATTAGCTGGGTTATCAATCATTCCGGCTGGAATGTGGGACGCCAGACGGCGCAGGGGCTTTACAACATCTGCACTCCCGTTTCCCCGGAGCAGGCCAAGCCCGGCGACCTTGTATTTTTCGTCGGCACTTATGACACTGCCGGGATGTCCCATGTGGGGCTGTATGTGGGAAATTCGGTCATGCTGCACTGCGGCGACCCCATTTCCTACACGAACCTCAATTCAAGCTACTGGCAGCAGCATTTTTATTGTTACGGGCGGTTGCCTTAAACGCCAGAAAGGAGTAAATCACTATGGCAATGAACAAATTGGAGCGCATTGAAAAGGATATTGAGAAAACCAAGGGCAAGATCGCGGAGCTGCAAAAGCAGCTTCGGGAGCTGGAAGCGGCCAAGACCGAACAGGAAAACTTGCAGATCGTCCAGCTTGTGCGCGGCCTCAACATGACCCCGCAGGAGTTCGCCGCCTTTGTGCGCGGCGGCGCGTTGCAGGCGGCTCCGGCCCCGATCCCGGACTTTGAACAGGAGGACAGCGCCCATGAAGAAATCTAAACTGTTCCGCACCTTGACGCTGGCTGTGGCCGCTGCGCTCTGCATGGCGACCACGACCGTTACCGCCTACGCCGGGGGCGCTGACCCTGACCCTGTGCCGCTGCCGGAAACCACCGAGGCCCCCGCAGAAGTGCCGGAGGAAACCGAAGAACCTACCACCGGCGGCATGGAGCCGGTGGGCGTACCCGTCACCCCGCAGGGCAACGCTACGCTGGTGGATGATTTTTTCGGGGATAAGCAGCTTATCACCGTCACCACCAAGGCCGGGAATTATTTTTATATCCTGATCGACCGGGCCAACGAGGACAAGGAAACGGCGGTGCATTTCCTCAACCAAGTGGACGACGCCGACCTGCAAGCCTTGTTGGAGGACGGGAAAAAAGAGCCGGAGGTCTGCAACTGTACGGCCAAGTGTCAAGCCGGGGCCGTCAATACGGCCTGCCCGGTCTGTAAAAACAACCTGACCGCCTGCAACGGGCCGGAGCCTAAACCCCAGCCGGAGGAAGAAAAGCCGCAGGAGGAAAAGCCAAGCGGCATGGGCGGCCTTGTGGTGTTCTTTGTGGTGGTGCTGCTGGGCGGCGGCGCAGCCCTCTACTTCCTGAAATTCAAAAAGGAAAAAGCCGACACCACAGGAAATGACGATCTGGCCGAGTATGACTTTGGCGAGGACGAGGACGACGAGGACGAAGCCCCGGAGCCGGACGAGGATATGACAAGTGAAGATGGAAATAAGGAGGACGAAGTATGAGCTATCAGTTAGTAATTGCAGAGAAACCAAGCGTAGCCCGCAGCATTGCGGGCGTGATCGGCGCGGACAAGAAACAGGACGGCTACATGGAGGGGAACGGCTATCTGGTGAGCTGGTGTATCGGCCACCTTGTTTCCCTTGCCGACGCTGGGACTTATGACGAGCGTTTCAAAAAATGGCGCTATGACGACCTGCCGATTCTGCCGCAGGAATGGCAGTACATCATTCCCGACGATAAGAAAAAGCAGTTTGACACCCTGCGTTCTTTGATGGAGCGCCCCGATGTTACCGGCCTTGTGTGTGCCACCGACGCCGGGCGCGAGGGGGAATTGATTTTCCGTTTCGTCTACCGGATGGCGGGCTGCAAGAAACCGTTTCAGCGCCTTTGGATTTCCAGCATGGAGGACGCGGCCATCAAAGACGGCTTTGCCCACCTGAAACCGGGAACCGATTATGATAACCTGTATCAGTCGGCCCTTTGCCGGGCGCAGGCGGATTGGCTGGTGGGGATCAACGCGACCCGGCTGTTCTCCATTCTCTACCATAAGACCCTGACCGTGGGCCGTGTCCAGACACCGACCCTCAAAATGCTGGTTGACCGGGAGGCCAAGATCAGCAGCTTTCAGAAAGAGAAATACCACATTGTTCAGATCGCGGCGGGCGGCATGGAGGCGGCCAGTGAACGCATGGGAAACGCAGACGACGCCAAGGCCCTGAAAGCCGCCTGTGAAACGGCGCAGGCCGTTTGTGTGTCGGTAACACGGGAGAAAAAGACGGAGCAGCCGCCCCGCCTCTATGACCTCACCACCTTGCAGCGGGAGGCAAACCGGCTGTTTGGATTTACCGCCAAGCAGACCCTTGACTATGCCCAACAGCTTTACGAAAAGAAGCTGCTGACCTATCCCCGCACCGACAGCCAGTATTTGACCGATGATATGCTGCCAACGGCGGAAAGCCTTGTGTCCGGCCTGTGGCCGCTGCTTCCCTTTGCGGCGGGGCTTGACCTGTCCCCGCAGTTTGGCCGGGTGCTGAACAGCAAAAAGGTAAGCGACCACCACGCCATTGTCCCGACGATGGAATTTGTGCAGAAAGGCTTTGACGGGCTGGCCGAGGGGGAAAAGAAACTGCTGTCCCTTGTGTGCTGCAAGCTGCTGTGCGCCGTGGCCGCGCCCCATGTGTACGAGGCTGTCACCGCCACATTCACCTGTGCCGGGAAAACCTTTACCGCCAAGGGAAAGACCATCCTGACCCCCGGCTGGAAAGAGCTTGACCGCCGATTTAAGGCGTCGTTCAAAACAGACGCCGACGACACCGCCCCGGAGCTTGCGCGGGAACTGCTGGAGATCACCGAGGGACAGACCTTTGACAAGGTAACTGCCACAGTCACCGAGCATTTCACCGCACCGCCAAAATCCTACACAGAAGTTATATGCTATGAAAGGGGGATAAGAAATCGCCCATAGAAAGGAGATGTCTTAATGAAAGCAAGGAAAACCGATAAAGGCAAAATAACCGCATTATATGAGCGGTTGAGCCGCGACGACGACCTCACAGGCGACAGCAACAGCATAATCAATCAAAAGAAGCTGCTTGAAGATTATGCAAGGGAACATGGCTTTACGAATTGCGTCCACTTTACCGATGACGGCTGGTCTGGGGCAAACTTCGAGCGTCCGAACTGGAAACGCATGATTGCGGGAATTGAAAGCGGCGAAATCGGCTATGTACTGGTAAAGGATTTAAGTCGTGTCGGCAGAGATTATCTGCAAGTGGGATTTTACACAGAAGTCATGTTCAAGGAGCGGGGCGTCCGTTTTATTGCCATAGCAAACGGAGTTGACAGCGACAAGCGCGAAAGCAGCGAGTTTGCCCCGTTTTTGAACATTATGAACGAATGGTATGTGCGTGACAGCAGCCGAAAAATAACAAGCGTTCTCCGCGCAAGAGGAATGTCCGGCAAGCATACAAACAGCCATTGTATCTATGGCTATAAGAAAGACCCCAACGACAAAGACCACTGGATTATCGACGAGGAAGCCGCCGAGGTAGTACGCCGGATTTACCGCATGGCGTTGGAGAGCAAAGGTCCGTATGAAATTGCCCGTATCCTTGCGTTGGAAAAGGTTGAAAGGCCGTCCTATTACCTTGCACAGCGCGGCGTGGGGAAACATCAGTCTAATTTTAACCCCGCTGAACGGTACACATGGCGCGGCGGCACAGTTGCCGATATTCTGTCCAAGCCGGAGTATATGGGGCATACAGTAAACTTCCGTACCTATAAAGAAAGCTACAAAGACAAACGCTCCAGAATGACACCCAAAGAGGATTTAGTCATTTTTGAAAATACGCAGGAAGCCATTATTGACAAGGAAACATGGGAGCGCGTCCAGAGCTTACGAAAAACAATACGCCGGACGGACACCATAGGCGCGGCAAATCCTTTAACGGGCTTGATGTTTTGCGCGGATTGCGGGGCTAAGATGTATAACCACAGGGGCGGGGCTGGACTGGCGCGGGACTGGGCGGGGCGACCCAACGGCAGGAAGCGTCCAGAACGCGACGAGTACAACTGTTCCCGTTATGATTTAGGCAACCAGCACTATGATAGATATTGCACGACGCACCTTATCCGCACAGCCGTTGTAAATGAGCTTCTGCTCGAAGCTATCAAGGAAGTATGCGACTACGCGCTGAACAATGAAGCGGCATTTATGGAGCAGGTCTGCTCTGCTTCCAGCGAGCGGCAGGCGAAAGCGGCAAAGGCAATCCGGCAGAGAAAACAGCGCAGCGAGAAACGAGCCGACGAATTGAGCCGCTTAATCCGCAAGCTCTATGAGGACAATGTAAACGGCAGACTTTCCGATAAGCTCTTTGAACAAATGCTGCATGATTTTGAAGCGGAGTTAGAGAGTTTAACCGAGAGCGTTACCCAAGACGAGCAGGAGCTTGACCGTATAAGCTGGGAAACCGTCAACGCTGAAAAATTTCTTGCCCTTGTCAAAAAATATACGGATTTTTCCGAGCTTACCCCCGCCATGATAAATGAATTTGTTGAAAAAATCCTTGTCCACCAAGCAGAGGGAAAAGGGGCGAGCCGCACACAGGAGGTTGAGATTTTCTTTAACTTTGTCGGCAAGGTAGAAATCCCCCATGAGGAAATCGTACTGACAGAGGAAGAAAAAGCGGCATTGGCAGAGCAGGAACGGCGCAGAGCAAAAAAAGCCGAATACAACCGCCGCTATATGGAGAAAAAACGCAGACAATGGAGAGAACAGCGGGAACGGGAGCAGGAACAAAAGCCCCATGAACTTCCCCCTGTCGCAGACAAGAAAGGAGAAAAAAGCGCATGAGAAGATTGATTGACAATGGCACTACCCCGCCCGCCAGATTGCCCCATATCGGACATTACGGACACTTGCGGAAATCCTATCTTGAGGGCTACCGCCCCGACCTCTATACCGCCCTTGCCGCCAGTGAAAAGTTGTATGAGCATTGTGCGGAGATCGACGCAGCAGCGCGGAGCCGGATTGACCTTATCATGCCGGAGCTTGCCAAGAGCGCGGGAGCCACCGAGGAATTAAAAGCCGCCGACCCTATGAAGTGGGTAGGACTGATGAACGCTTGCAAAGCACAGGCAGAAGAAATCGTAAAATATGAGCTAATCTATGCTTGACGGTCAAGAGCCGGAAAAAACAGAAATCTTGCGATAACAGCCGCCCTGACGAACCTTTCCCTGTCCGGGCGGTTTCTATTTGAAAATCCTCATTTTCCCCAAGTCAAGAGCCGGGAAAAACACCCGAAAAATGCCCCTACCCCGTAACAGGGGCGCAGAAAGGAGAGTTTATGAGAACAGGGCTTACTAAGCAGGAAAAGACTACCGACATTTGGTTTGACGAGAAAGAACCGCTTATCCATATCCGCACCCACAACACCGACTTAAAGAAGCGGCTTGCCGCCTACGCCGGACAGCACCCTGACCAGTGCCGCCAGACCGACGCAGACCCGGACACGGGCTGCATGGAGTTTGAAATCCGCAAGGGGCGTTTCTCTTTCCGTCTGACCGCCCCATACAGCGAGGAACGGAGGAACGCCGCCAGCAAAGCGGCAAAGAAACATTCCGGCAACTTGACACACCCTATTCAAAAAGATGTGCTATAATTTTTTTGAAAAAGTTTCGGATTAGATGTAGTATTTGCCGCTGAAACCGTAGTACATAGGTGAAGCCCGAAAGGAGGCGGTGAGATGATAGACGACGAAAAAATCATAGAAATGTTTTTTGGACGTTCAGAACAAGGCATACGAGAGCTGGATATAAAATACGGAAAGGTCTGCCACAATCTTTCCTACCATATCGTAGGCAGCAGACAAGACGCGGAGGAATGTGTAAACGACGCTTATTTAGGCGCATGGAACGCCATTCCCCCGGCACGACCTAACCCGCTGCTATCTTATCTTGTTAAAATCGTTCGGAACATTTCACTCAAAATCTATTGGAGAAAGGAAGCAGCCAAACGGAGCAGCCATTACACGATTGCTTTGGAAGAAATTGAAGCCTGTATAGCAGCCCCGAATACAGTAGAAGCAGAAATCGAAGCCAAAGAGTTAGCCCGTATCATTGAAGCATTTTTAGACACGCTGACTACCGAAAACCGCGTTATTTTCATGCGCCGCTATTGGTTTTCCGACAGCTATAAGGACATAGCCGAGTTTATGGGGCTTTCAGAAAAAAACATTTCTGTCCGGCTGACCCGTATCCGCGAGAAGATGAAGCAATATTTGATTGAAAGAGAGGTATTCGTATGAATGCAAAGAAGTTTTCCGACGCTATGAGCGAGCTTGACACAAAATATGTCGATGAAGCTCTCAACTACAAGAAGAAAGCCAAAAAGCCCATTTGGGTAAAGTGGGGGGCTATTGTAGCTTGCTTTGCAGTAATTGCTGTTTTAGGCGTAGGCGTATTTCAAAATGGATTGTTCGGGAACAAAACTGACATTGCCACTTTGGACAACGGAAATGAAATCATCTTTGTAAAATCGGAAACTGCTGGCTCAAGCATTGACATTGACGGGACTATAACAACAAGGCAACTTACGGAAACGGAAGCTGCATCTCTTTTTCCAAACTTGACCGTTACAGCTCATGCAGTTTTTCGTGTTGATGACACTGTTTCCGACAGCAACAAAGAATTGATTGGTTTTGAGGGAAAAATCGAAAATGCCAAAGTGGTAATATCTACAACGGATATAGCACTACTTGATACGAAGATTGTAGGAAGTGAAGAAAGTAGCGAAGTAAATGGCACAAGCGTGACGGCAGGATATTTTGTAACAGACCGGAACAGCGTGGGAGAACAGAATGTAATTTACTATGCGACTTTTAAGTTGGGAGATAGCACCGTATATGTTGAAAATGCGGGTGCAAAAACTGAAAGCGAAAGTGTGAAAAACGATTTGGCTACCATTATCCAAGAGCTGATAAATAATGGTGCGCTTGACCTAAGTTCTTTCAACGGATAACCCCATGAAAATTTAATACTACCATCAGGACAGCCGAGAAAATCGACTGTCCTTTTTCTATGCCTATGAGCAGAAAGGAGCGACCAACCATGACAAAGCCAAGAGAGAAAACCCGCGAGGAGCTGCAAGCCGAGATTGAGGACGGAAAGAAGAAAATCCGGCAGTTTGAGAACCGAGAAAAGATGTTGCGTCAGAAGCTATCCAAAGAGGAACGCAGAACGCGCAGCCACCGCCTTATTGTCCGGGGCGCGGTCTTTGAAAGCATTGTGCCGGAAGCAAAGGACATGACCGACGAGGAAGCCGCAGCACTTCTTAGGCTTGCACTGACGAGTGAGCCGGTACGGGAGTTTTTGAGAAAACGAGCCGAGGAAACGACAAGCTGAAAATCCCTTAGGAACTAAGGGCGCACTTATACACCCTTGCGGGCGTGTGCGCTCTGCCGAGGGCTTATCTTCGCACAGGGATTTTACCCCGCGCTACGATTGGCGGCTTTGCCGCAACAAGGGGCTGCACCCCTTGCGCCGCTTCGCGGCTATCCCTGCACACCCACAAAAACAGTACACCCGCCGTTGGCGTCTGTACCATTTTTGCGGGTTTTATTATCCTATCCGGGAGGTGATACCCATAGCCATTTACCATTGGAACATCGGTATTGTGAGCCGAGGAAAAGGCAAATCAGCCGTTGCCGCAGCCGCCTACCGAAGCGGCGAAAAGCTGACAAACGAGTGGGACGGAATGACCCATGACTACACCCGCAAAGGCGGCGTTGTGCATACCGAAATCATGCTGCCGCCCCATGCCCCGCCCTCTTTCTCTGACCGTTCAACCTTGTGGAACAGCGTGGAGCTTTACGAGAAAGCCGGGAACGCCCAGCTTGCCAGAGAGATTGACGTAGCGCTCCCCATAGAATTATCCAGAGAGGAACAGATCCGGCTTGTCCGGGAATACTGTTCCTCTCAATTTGTTTCCAGAGGAATGTGTGTGGATTTTGCCATTCACGACACCGACAGCGGCAATCCCCATTGTCATATCATGCTGACTATGCGACCACTTGACGAGCGCGGCGCATGGGCGGCGAAGTCCAAAAAGGAATATGACCTTGACGAAAACGGCGAGCGTATCCGCTTGCCAAGCGGCAGATACAAGACGCACAAAATTGACCTTACAGGCTGGAACGACAAGGACAACACCCTCTTGTGGCGCAAGGCATGGGCTGACTTTACCAACGACTTTTTGGAGAGAAACGGAAGCCCGGAGCGTATCGACCACCGCAGCAACGCCGAGCGCGGCATAGATGAGATACCCACCGTCCACATGGGCGTGGCGGCTTGCCAGATGGAGAAGAAAGGTATCGCCACCGAGAAAGGCGAACTGAACCGTAGTATTCAAAAGACAAACCGCCTTATCCGGGAAATCCGGGCGCAGATTGGGAAGCTCAAAGAATGGATTGCCGACCTGTTCAAAGCGCGGGAAACCGCCCCGGAACAGCCGCCGCAATCTCCCAACCTTGCAAATCTGCTGATGAAGTATTTGAGCGTTCAGAGAGAAAAGAGCCGGAAGTATTCGCAGCGTTGGCAACAACAGCACGCAGCCGATGAATTGAAAACCATAGCGGCAGCGGTCAACTATCTTTCCGAGCATGGTATCTCTAATCTTGACGAGCTGGACGCTTCTCTTTCCTCTGTCAGCGATAAAGCCTATTCAATCCGGGAGGGAATGAAAACCGCCGAGCAGCGCATGAAAGAACTGCAAAAGCTGATAGAGAACGGCGAGAATTATTTACAGTATAAACCCATTCATGCCGAACTGAAAAAGCTGAAAAACGGCTGGACGAACAAACGGGATAAGTATGAGGAAGCCCACCGCGCCGAGCTGACCCTATGGAACGCAGCAAGCCGCTATCTCCATGCAAATCTGACGGATATAAAGACGCTGCCTATCTCCAAATGGAAACAGGAATACGCCGACCTCAAAGAGCAGAGAGATACCGACTACACCAAACTGAAAGCTACCCGCGCCGAGGTTGCCGAGCTTCAAAAAATCCGTAGGTGCGTGGATATTGCACTCCGCGCCGACCAACCGGCACAGACGCAGAGCCGCACCAAGCGGCATGATATAGACCGCTGAAAGGAGTTGAACTTTTATGTATTACACCCAAGAACAGATAGACCGCGCCAACCAAGCCGACCTTGTTTCTTTCCTGCAATCACAGGGAGAGCAGCTTACCCGCGCCGGAAATGAATACCGCTGGAAGCGGCACGACAGCCTGACCGTCCGGGGAAACAAATGGTACAGGCACAGCCAGAGCAAGGGCGGCGGCCCCGTTGATTTTGTCATGGAGTTTTACGGAAAGAGCTTTACCGAAGCCGTTGAACTTCTCACAGGCGAGAAAGGAGCCGCACCGCCGCCGGACAGACCTTGCCCCGCGTCCCTATCCGACTTCCGGCTACCACCCCCAAACAGCGACAACCGAACAGCGAGGAACTACCTCACAGCCGCCCGCCGCATTGATGAAGATGTGTCGGGTTTTTTCTTTTCCACCGGGGATATTTACGAGGAAGCCGCCCACCACAACGCCGTATTTGTCGGGCGTGATGAAAGCGGTGTACCGAGATATGCCCATCAGCGTGGCACAGCCGGGAGTTTCCGGCTTGATGTGAAAGGCAGCGACAAAGCCTTTAACTTCTGCTACCGGGGCGAGGGCGAAAGATTGTTTGTCTTTGAAGCCCCGATAGACCTGTTATCTTTTCTCTGCCTGTTCAAAAAGGACTGGCAAAAGCAAAGCTATCTGTCATTGGGCGGCGTGGGAGATAAAGCCCTTATGCGCTTTCTCTCTGACCGTCCGAACATCAAGACCGTTTATCTCTGCCTTGACAGCGACCAAGCCGGAAACGACGCTTGCAGCCGCCTTGCAGAGCTTGTGCCGGAGGGCTTGACCGTCCACCGCCTTCTCCCGCTTTACAAGGACTGGAACGAGGTATTGCAGCACCGGGCAGAAATCACAGACGGGAAGTATTTGCGGGAAGCAGTCTACGGCTTGAAAGAGCCGCCGCAGGAAGAAACCGTTGAGATTATCCGCATGAGCGAGGTTGACACACAGACCGTTGAATGGCTATGGGAGCCGTATATCCCCTTTGGGAAAGTAACCATTGTGCAAGGCAATCCCGGCGAGGGCAAGACCACTTTTGCCCTACGCCTTGCCGCCGCCTGCACCACCGGGGGAACGCTGCCGGGAATGAAATCCTTGCCGCCATTCCAAGTGATTTACCAGACCGCCGAGGACGGTTTGGGAGATACCGTCAAGCCCCGCCTTATGGAAGCCGAAGCAGACCTTGACCGCGTTCTTGTGATTGATGAAGCAAAACGGGAGCTTAACCTATCTGACGAGCGCATAGAGAAAGCAATCGTACAGAACGGGGCGCGTCTGATTATCCTTGACCCCATACAGGCGTACATGGGCGAAAAAACCGACATGAACCGGGCAAACGAAGTGCGCCCCATGTTCCGCCGCCTTGCCGATGTTGCCGAGCGTACCGGGTGCGCCGTTATCCTTATCGGACATCTCAACAAAGCTGCCGGAGGGCAGAGCGCATACCGGGGATTAGGTTCTATCGACTTCCGTGCCGCAGCAAGGAGCGTCCTACTGATCGGGCGCGTGAAGCGGGAGCCGAATGTGCGCGTTATCGTCCATGACAAATCTTCCCTTGCGCCGGAGGGCAAGCCCGTTGCCTTTTGCCTTGACCCGGAAACGGGCTTTTCGTGGATAGGCGAATACGACATCACCGCTGACGAGCTGCTGTCCGGCGCGGGTGGGAACACCGCCACCAAGACCGAACAGGCGGAACGTCTGATACTGGATTTACTGGCAGACGGGAAAGAGCTTGCCAGCGAGGACATAGAGAAAGCCGCCACAGAAGCGGGCATATCCGCCCGTACCGTCCGGGCGGCAAAGAGAAACCTTGACGGGCGCATTACCTCAAAGCGCATTGGCGCGGCATGGTATCACGCTCTTAAAAAGTGAAACGGCAAAATCCAAGTGGCAAAACCCAGATACCTTGCCACTTTGCCACTTCGCCACTTCAACCTCAAAACCACCGCCCCATGTATGACCGCATGGGGCTTTTCTCATGGAAAGGAGAGCCTATGAACAACGACACCAGCAACCGCAGCACCCCCGCAACCGCTTCCCCTCTGACCGTAAAGGAAGCCGCGCCACCTGTAATGATAAAGAAAATCGGAAAGACCACCTACCGCGTCAAAATCCATTTCAGTGAAACGAGCAAAGAAACCATGAGCGACAAAATCAAGCGTCTGATTTTGAATGACAGCGAAAAAAGTTCTTAAACACCCTTGACAAAACGTATCAGAAGATACCCTCCTTTCCGCTATGGAGCGCGCCGGTGCGGACGATCTGCCGGAGGACGCCGAGCGCCAAGGTTTGGGAACCCCGGCCACCCGCGCCTCCATCTTAGAAAAGCTGGTGCAGATGGGCTTTGTGGAGCGCAGGGGCAAACAGCTACTTCCCACCAAGGACGGCCACAACCTTGCCTGCGTGCTGCCGGAGGTGCTGACCTCTCCCCAGCTTACGGCACAGTGGGAAACAGAGCTGACGGCCATTGCCAAGGGGCAGGCCGACCCGGAGGGCTTCATGGCTGGCATTGCAGAAATGACAAGGGGCCTGATCGCAAACTACTCTCAGATCAGCGAGGACGCGCAGAAGTTGTTTCAAGCCGAGCGTGTGGTTATCGGCAAATGTCCGCGCTGCGGGGAAAGCGTCTACGAGGGCAAAAAGAACTACTACTGCGGAAACCGAAGCTGCCAGTTTGTCATGTGGAAGAATGACCGATTTTTTGAGGAACGGGGCAAGGCGTTCACCCCGAAAATCGCCGCCGCGCTCCTTAAAGACGGAAAGGCAAAGGTAAAGGGCCTGCGCTCCATGAAAACCGGCAAAACCTATGACGGGACGGTGCTTTTGGCCGATACCGGCGGCAAGTATGTAAACTACCGCGTGGAACAGAGGGGCAAGAACTAAAAACAGCAAGCATAGGGAGTGTAGCCACACTCCCGGCAAAATCCCTGACCCGGCGCACCTGCCGGGCCGGGGATTTTCTCTTTGGGGAAGCCCCAAACCCCTTGTATCAGATCACCGCCATAGAAAGGATGTGAACCCAAAATGTCTTACAGCTCCTACGACCACGACGATTTAGAACCGGCCAGCACTATGCGGATCGAGCGTCGGATTTACTTTGAAAGCGGCAAGGCCGATCTTTCCGAAATGGTAAAGCTGCCCCTTGCGGAGCTTCTTTCCCTGCGGGCGGAAAGCGCCGCCGCAGAACAGGAAGTGTTTGACCGCCTGAAAGAACAGGCCGCCGCATGGGAGGAACAGGCCGGAAGAACCCTGTTTCTGGACAAAGCCCTTGAATATGCCCGGACGCTTCCCGTCACCCACACCGCAAACCAGTGGGAGGCCCCGGACGAATACCGCCATATCCGCAGCAACATGGTTTACCAGATGGATTACTCCATTTCCGAGAACACCCGGTATGACAGCGCCGCCCAAAAATCCGTCCCCTACTCGTGGACGCTCCGCTGGGGTCTTTATACCAACGCACCCCACGGAAACCCGATGGAAAAGATCGCCGGACAGGAACGGAAAGTCTTTTCCAGCCGGGAAGAACTGGACAAGTACCTGAATGGCCGGATCAAAGCCCACGACCATTACTTTACCGAAATTTCCCCGGCCATCCCCAAGGAATACGCCGACTGTTTTAAGGTCAATGGCTGCCTGCTCCCCGGCTATACCATCGAGGGGGAGGAACCGGCAAAAGCCGCAGCACTTCCCACACAGGAGGAAGCCGCACAGCCGCAACAGACCACAGCCACCCCGGAAAGGAGGGAACCCGTGAACGAAGTATTTTCCATTTTTCTTGATAACCGCGCCGAGGCGCAGACCGGCGGGCCGCATGGGTACTGGCTTTCCCTGCCGACTTCCGCCGAACAGGTACAGGAAACCTTAAAGGAAATCCATATCACCGCCGACAACCAGCAGGACTTGTTCATTGGCGACTTTTCCGCCCCGGAGGGAAAACCGCTGGAACTGCCGGAGGACTTAATCAAGACAGCCAGCGTGGACGAACTGAACTTCCTTGCTGCCCAGCTTCAAAAGCTGGACGCCGTGGAGCTTGCGGAGCTGAACGCCGTCATGCAGTCCCCGGCGAAAATGCAGACCATCGGGCAGCTTTTGGACTACGCTGAAAACACCGATTGTTTTGTCTTAATCAACGCCAAGGACAACCGCAGTCTGGGGGAATATTATCTGAATGATTCCGGGCTGTTTGTCGTTCCCAACCCGTGGAAACCGGCCATTGACACCGACCGGCTGGGAAGTTTTATCGCCAACGAGGAACAGGGAACCTTTACCGATTACGGCTATATCCTGCGAACCAGCGACGAATGGCAGCGCGTCCATGAGGGCCAGCCAGTGCCGGAGGAATACCGGGTGATGGCCTATCCTGCGCCGGAAATTCTGCGGGAGGAAAGCAAGGTGCAGCCGGAGGCGGCAACCCCCGCAAAGGCCCCGCAGCCTGTCACCCCCATTCTCTTAAACGGCCAGAACAGCGCCGAGCGCATGAAAGAGATCACCGACCGGCTGGAAACCGGCATACAGGAGCTTTTCGAGAGTGAACGCTACAAAGCCTATCTCACCACCATGTCCAAGTTCCACAGTTACAGCTTCAACAATACCCTCTTGATCGCCATGCAGGGCGGACAGCTTGTGGCAGGCTACAACAAGTGGCGGGACGATTTTCACCGCAATGTGAAGAAAGGCGAAAAGGCCATCAAGATACTGGCCCCGGCCCCGTTCAAGGCAAAAAAGGAAGTGCAAAAGCTGGACGCACAGGGCAGGCCGGTGATGGGAAAAGACGGAAAGCCTGTTACCGAAGTACAGGAAATACAGGTTCCGGCCTTTAAGATCGTTTCCGTCTTTGATGTGAGCCAGACCGAGGGAGAACCGCTGCCCTCTATCGGCGTGGAAGAACTGACCGGCAGCGTGGAACGCTACGGGGAATTCTTTAAGGCGCTGGAACAGACCTCCCCGGTTCCCATTGGTTTTGAGGACATTCCGAGCGGTTCCCACGGCTACTACCACCTGACGGAAAAGCGGATCGCCATTCAGGAGGGCATGAGCGAATTACAGACCCTAAAGACGGCTATCCACGAGATCGCCCATTCCAAGCTCCACGCCATCGACCCGGAAGCCCCGGCCATTGAGCAGGCCGACCGTCCCGACAGCCGCACCCGCGAAGTGCAGGCCGAAAGCGTGGCCTATGCCGTCTGCCAGCACTACGGGCTGGACACCTCCGATTATTCCTTTGGCTATGTGGCCGGTTGGAGTTCCGGCAAGGACTTGAAAGAGCTGAAAGCCTCCCTTGAAACCATCCGGGCCACCGCCCATGAACTGATTACCACCATTGACGGCCACCTTGCCCAGCTTCAGAAAGAACGGCAGGCCCAGCAGGAGCAGCCGCAGGCCGCACCACTGGAACAGGCCGCCGAGCAGCCAGACCCGGACAGCGTATTTTCCAAGCTGCCCCCGGAGCAACAGCAGGAAATGACCGCCAGCGTAAAAGCCATGCTGCAAACCCTCATTGACGCGGATTTGAAATCCACCGGCGAAGTGTCGCAGGGAACCAAGGAGGCGGCGCAGGCGCAGGGCTTTACCATTGCCGGGGATGGAACGCTGGAACAGGCCAAAGCCCCGCAGGAGGCCGCCTACCGTCTGGAAAGCGGCGAATATCTGTATATCCAGACATCAGAAACCGGCTACGATTACACGCTGTACGGTCCCGACTACAAAGAACTGGACGGAGGCCAGCTTGACAATCCCGACCTGTCCCTTGCGGAAGCCGGAAAAGAAATCCTTGCCATCCATGAGCGACCGGCTGGGACAATAGAACCCCTGACCGGCGACGGGCTGAATGATTTTCTGGAAGCAACCGAACAGGCCAACGCCATTCCCCAGCCGCAGGCGTGGAATGGGATCGACGGCCTTTTGAATGGAAAGCCGTTCATGCCGGAGGCGTCCCCGGCTGACCGGGCTGCCGCTCTGATTGAACTGGCAGAGAAAAACGCCCCGCGTTTGGGCAGCGAGGAACGGCAGTTGATCGTGGCCTATGCCGAGGCCGTGGGCGATAACGACAAGGTAATCGGGCTTATCAACCGCCTGTGTGAACAGGGCTATGAGCTGCAAAAGGGCCAGATGGATTCCTTTGTGAAAAGCGAGATCGAAAGTGAGATTGCCGTTGCAAACGCCAAGCGGCAGATCGCCCAGAATCCGGCAGCGGAGCCAGTTGTCACGATCCTTTGGAGTGAAAGCCCCCATCTGAAAGACGGCCAGCAAATGCCGCTGCATGAAGCCGAGGCCGTTTTTAAGGAGCTGGACAGCGCCAGACGCCATGAACGGGAGCAGCCGGGCTATACGGGCCATTGGTACGACAAGACCAAGTTCCGCATTGATTTTACCATGCAGGGCCAGCCGGACAGCTACGAGGGACGGCAGGACTTTGGCGACGGGGACGGTTCCCTGATCCAGCATATCCGGGGCTATCACGAATACTACGCACAGGATGAAAGCTGGAAAAACCATGTGCTGCACCATGAGGGGCCGGAGGCATGGGAGGCGGACAAGGCCCAGCGGGATATGCTGCTGCATGAGTTCGTCCCATATATGGAGCTGCATTGCAATCTGGCCACTATGGAGCAGGAGGCCCGGCGTCCCCTGCGATCCGGGGAAACCCTGACGCCGGAACAGACCGCTTATTTCAACGCGGTTTTGGACTATGTAAAAGAGTGCCGCCCGCTTCTCAATCAGGGCCAGTACCACTTGCCGGAGCCGCCGCAGCTTGCCGACTTCGACCAGAGCTTGCAGGACTACAAAAAACAGATCGAGGCAGAGCTGGAACAGGAGGCCGCCACTGCCGGGCTGACGGTGGAGGAATATGTTGCCTCTGACTATGAGGCCCCGGCGCAGCCCAACTTTTCCATCTACCAAGTGCCGCCCGGCCCGGAGGGGCGCGACTTCCGCTATCGTTCCTATGAGGAATTGCAGGCGGATGGGCTTTCGGTGGACAGGAAGAATTACCAGCTTATCTACTCCGCGCCGCTGGACAAGGGCATCACACTGGACGAGATTTACCGCCGCTTCAACATGGAACATCCCGCCGATTACAAGGGACATTCCCTCTCGATGGGGGATATTGTGGTGTTCCGGCAGGATGGAAAACAGACCGCCTACTATGTGGACGAGGGGGCCGACTACCGGCAGGTGCCGGAGTTTTTCGCCCAGCCGGAAAAGCAGCTCACGCCGGACGAGTGCATGACCGGCGAACAAATCCAGACGCCGAGAGGCCGTTTCTATCTGACCGACAGGAGCCGGGAACAGATGGAGGCCGCCGGGTATGGATTCCACCACCAGTCGGAGGACGGCAGGTATCTTATTATGGCAAACGGCACAAGAGCCTTTGCCATCCCCGCCCAGCCAGAAAGCCATATCAAGACGGCGGAAATGTCCACCGAGCAGAACTACAACATGATCGACGGCATGATGAACAACGCCCCGTCTATGGAGGAACTGGAAGCAAGGGCAAAAGCCGGGGAACAGATTTCCCTTTTGGATGTGGCCGAGGCAACCAAGGCGGAGGCCAAAAAGCCCAAGCAGACCCAAAAGACAACGCAGAAACAAAAGAAGCCGTCCATCCGGGCGCAGCTTGCCGCCGCCAAGGAGGAGCAGAAAAAGAAGCCCCCGGCGCGGGAAAAATCAAAAGAAATGGAGGTATGAGGAATGTATTTCACCGTGGAAGAAGAAAACCTGATCTGTCTGTACCACAACGCCGACCGCCGCAGGACGGCGGCAAATCTCCGGGCAGCTTTGCCGGACATGGACAAGGAAATGGCAGCGCTGGCCTGCCAGACCGCCGATAAGTTGGACACCATGAGTGACGCCGACTTTGCGGCGCAGCGGTTCCACTTCACAGACGAATAAGCAAAACGCCGGGCGCGGAGGTGTCAAAGCCTCTGCGTCTGGCGCTTCTTTTTTGTCCATTTTTCCGCATTTAGAACCCCGTTTTGAGGGGAACAGGATAACTTTATCCACCTGCCTGCCGACCATGCGGAAAAACCCTTGATTTCCGTGGACTTTTACCGCCCTAAATGCGTAGACTTGACTTTTGGGGACTTCTTAACTATAATAATACTCAAGCAGGGGGACTACCTTGTAGTTGAGAAGGTTAAAACCTGACCCTTTGAACCTGTTGGCTAATACCAACGCAGGGAGCTAAAGAATACAGATTCGTATTTTTTGGACATTCTCTGTTTTGGGAATGTCCTTTTTAATTGAATAAGATATGATATGTGTTTGCGAGGGAACTGAACAAGTTGAAAAAGGTAAGACCTGACCTCTGGACCTGTCGGCTAATACCGGCGTAGGGAAGCAATTTCTTACGCTCGTATTGCGTCTGAAAGAGCTTCTAATTGTTTTAGAGGCTCTATTTTTTTATTTTAGGAGGAACAAACATGGCATTTATGAAAGACATTTTAACCCGCAACATCCCCATTTGGGAAGAATGTGCAGCTACCCCATTTGTGCAGGAAGTGCAAACTGGAAAGCTACCTCTTGAAAAGTTCAAGAGATATATGATTCAGGATAGTATCTATCTGAAAAACTATGCCCGTATATACGGCAAGGCAATTTTTCATGCTGATACATTAAGAGAAATTCAGCTTTACTATTCCATGCTGAATTTTGTAAATGATACGGAATCAGAAGTGCGTCTGGATTATCTAAAGCAATTTTGCATGACGGATAATGATATTGAACTGATCGCTCCTCTGCCTGAAAATCAAAATTACATTGATTTCATGTTTGAGATTGCGTCACATGGAAAGAATGAAGAAATTTTAATGGCGGTTCTTCCCTGTATGCTAAGTTACAGCTATATATTCCGCAAATTGGCGGCTGTTCCTACAAGCAGACAGTCAAGATATTGGGACTTTATCAAAGATTATGCGGATGAACAATATGCAGAAAGCTGCAAAGAATGGTCTGCTTTTGCAGAGCATAAATGTGCCGGGTTATCAGTAGCAAATAAAAAGTATCTGGCTGATATTTTTGAAAAAGCAAGTTTGTTAGAGCTTGCTTTTTGGAAGATGGCCTATCGGAACGAGAGAATGGAGGAAAATGCAAAATGAAAAAAGTATTGTCCATTGCCGGATCAGATTGCAGCGGAGGTGCAGGTATTCAGGCTGATTTGAAAACTTTTTCTGCTCACGGTGTATTTGGAATGAGTGTTATTGTTTCTGTTGTTGCAGAGAACACCAGCCGTGTTATCGACATCCAAGATATTACCCCGGATATGATTGAAAAACAGATTGACGCCGTATTTGAAGATATTGAAGTGGACGCAGTAAAAATCGGTATGCTTTCTACACCAGAATGTATGAAAGCGGTGGCAAAGAAACTATTACAATATAAGCCCCAAAATGTCGTAATCGACCCGGTTATGTATGCCAAAAATGGCTGCCCATTGATGAATCCTACGGCGGTTTCCACCTTGATAGACACAGTAATTCCACTGGCCGATGTACTTACTCCGAATATTCCAGAGGCAGAGAAAATAGCAGATATGCAGATTTCCACAGTTTCAGATATGGAGGCTGCCGCAAGAAAAATATATGCCATGGGTTGTAAGGCGATTGTTGTCAAGGGTGGACATCATATAGGAAATGCTGTTGATGTCCTATTTAATGGAGAAAATTTCTACCATTTTGAAACATCCCGCATTGATACGAAAAATACTCATGGGACAGGCTGTACCTTTTCTTCTGCAATCGCTTCCCAGCTTGCAAAGGGAAAAAGTGTTCCGCTTGCAGTCGAATCTGCAAAGGCTTATGTCACAATGGCAATCGAACACTCTCTTGCGATTGGAAAAGGCTGTGGCCCGACGCACCATTTCTACGAATTGTATCAGCATGGTTTATCTAAAGAATAGGCAGGTGCAAAATGAACTTTGATTATACACTTTATCTTGTTACTGATCGTCAACTAATGAGCTGCGATAGCCTGACAGAAGCGGTAGAACAGGCAATTTTAGGAGGCTGCACAATGATACAACTCCGAGAAAAAGAATTGTCCTCATTAGAATTTTACAATCAGGCTGTTGCCGTGAAACAGGTTACGGATAAATACCATATTCCCCTTATCATAAACGACCGGATAGATATTGCAATGGCTGTGCAGGCTACGGGGGTACATATTGGACAGCATGATTTACCTGCGGCTGCCGTCCGCAAAGTAATTGGGGAAAATATGCTGTTGGGAGTATCTGCATCTTCCATTGCAGAAGCAATACAGGCACAACAGGATGGTGCAGATTATTTGGGAGTTGGCGCAATGTTCCCTACTGGAACTAAAACCGACGCTGATTCTGTATCAATGGAGGAATTACAGAAAATCCGCACAGCCGTTTCTTTGCCGATCGTTGTTATTGGCGGTATCAATAAAGGAAATACAGGGCGTTTCAAGCCCATGGGAATTGACGGGCTGGCTGTTGTATCTGCCATCATAGCGCAGTCCGATATAAAAGCTGCTGCTGCGGAACTGAAAGATTTATTTTGCGGAAAGGAAAAGAAACATGGATTTTAATGCGGCAATCTTTGATTTAGATGGAACAATTCTGGATTCAATGGATGTATGGGAGCATATAGATATTCAGTTTTTGAAAAAGAGAAATCTTCCTGTCCCGGAAAATTATGTAACTGAAATATGTGCAAGGAGTTTTGAGGAAGCCGCACAATATACCATTGATCTTTTGGGATTGCAAGAAACGGTAGAGGGAATTATTGAGGAATGGAATAATATGGCGGTCGAGGAATACAGTAACCATGTCGGTCTGCTGCCCCATGCCCTTGATTATCTTCTGCGCTTAAAAGAACATGGAATAAAACTTGCAGTTGCTACGGGGTTGCCGGAAAAGCTCTATATTCCATGCTTAAAGAACAATTCTATTTTAGAATTATTTGACGCTCTATGTTCAACAGATGAGGTTCAGCGGGGAAAAGAATATTCGGATGTCTTTGAATTGGCCGCAAGAAAATTAGGGGTTGCACCTGAACACTGTATTGTGTTTGATGATGTGCTTCCAGCAATTAAAAGCGCAAAGGCAGCCCGTATGTTAGCAGGCGGGATTTATGATAAGTATTCCGCAGATCAGCGTACAGAAATAGAAAGGATTGCGGATATTTACTTACTTGATTTTCGGCAAGCACCGATCCCACACAAAGAGGTATGAAAATGGAAAAATGGGATTTATATAATGCAAAACGGGAAAAGTCTGGAATAACAGTGTGCCGTGGAGAAATCATACCCAAAGGGCTGTATCATTTATCTGTGAGTGTATGGATCGTCAACCAGCAGGGGCAGTATCTTTTATCACAGCGGCATCCGAAAAAGCAATACCCTCTTTATTGGGAATGTACGGGTGGTTCTGTACTTTCCGGGGAAACCAGTTTACAAGGAGCAATCCGAGAGGTAAAAGAAGAATTAGGAATACTGCTTACTCCCGGAAGTGAAAAATTGATTTATCAGAGCAGACGGGAAAATGTGCAGGATTTTTACGATGTTTGGCTATTTCATAAGGATATAAAGATTGAAGAAATGCGTTTACAGGAAACAGAAGTTGTGGATGTTCAATGGGTAAATCCAGATAAGTTATTTGAGATGTTTCGCCTGAAACATCTGCACCCTCTAATTACCTATGTAGATCAGCTAATAGGCTGAAAAAGCGCCGGGCGCAGAGGTATCAAAGCCTCTGCATCTGGCGCTTCTTTTTTGTCCTTTTTCCCGCATTTAGAACCCCGTTTTGCGGGGAACAGGATAACTTTATCCACCTGCCTGCCGGCCATGCGGAAAAACCCTTGATTTCCGTGGACTTTTAACGCCCTAAATGCGTAGACAGGAGGTATCTTTTCCGCTGGCGCTCAGCCTTTTAATTCCGTGTTGCACATGAGGCGGAAATCTTACTGCACCAGACAGCGAAGAATCATTTTGACGAACTGGGAATCAAAAAGCTCCCCTCTGTCAAATCTCTCCGAGAGGAATACACCGATCTTCTGGAACAAAAACGGAAAGCCTATTCTGCCTATAAGCAGGCCAAAAATGATATGAAAGAACTTCATAATGTTCGGGCCAATGTGGAATATCTATTAGAGATTTCTTCCCCACCACATGGAGGTTGTAGATAACGCAAGTGATGAAAACAACGAAAATACAAGGAGAAAGGCAACTGTTGTACCTATTAAAATAGAATATGTGTGAGAGGACAAGCCTTTCAATAATGTAGACGTTCAGAAATGAGCGTCTATTTTTATACCCAAAATGAAATGAGCATTAGATTTTATGAAAAAGATGTTAAAACGATTGTGTACGGGCTTCTTAGCTCTTGCAACTGTCGTTACTGCTTTACCGACTACACCCGTCCATGCAGAAAGTAAGCAATACTGGACGGAAAGTGCAGAGCGTGTCGGTATCATTGAAAAAGTAATGAATGACGGTTCTATCGGTTCGACATTCAATGAGGGCTATATGAAAGTCGAGGGCGAAACTGCCTATTGTATCGACATCAATACAGATTTTAAGAATGGTTACAAGACCAGAGCTGACGCAAGCTCACGTATGAGTGCCGACCAGATTTCAGATGTGGCGTTATGCTCCTTTCTCATTTGTTTTTACCACGAGAAAACTATACCACAATAAGTCTCACACCGATATTCCGAGCAGGTACACCGGTGGAACAATGTGCTCACACCGTTTCAAACGAAATATTCACACCGGTCGGGCGAAATTTGCACGATTGCTTTGTAATCAACTTCCACAGTTTCCTCTCCTTTCCTGCTTTTTTATATTGTAACCATTCACAGAGTGTAATATAATACTCTGTGTAAATGAACAATTCTTTCAGTATATATCCAGGCTAAAAAGTTTAAAATATGGAAGAATATAAATGCAAAGGGGGTATGTCTATATGTTAAGATTTCGTAAAAAGGATAGCAAAGAGCTTATAAAAAGAATGGCTAAAACAAATGGCTGTTCGGTATCTGAAATTCGCAGAGAAATGCAGTATGCTATTGATGAAGCCAGAAATAGTGATGACCCAAACAAGCAAGCGGAATTTCAACGCTTATTTGGAAATAAGATACCCAGTCCAGAAGAATTTATTTGTGTAGTTAGCAAGAATTTAAAATTTTAGTAAATACGGAGCATGAACAATGAAAAAAGCAGAAACGCAGGAACAGGAATTTTTAGAAGTTTGTTCTTCTTACGACCATGACCTTTTAACTGGAAAAAAAGAAATGACATTGAAAGACTATGAACGAATTACTTATTTAGTTAGTTCTCTTGGGTATAGTCAATATCTTCAATTCCTTATTGGAAAATATATGGACTTAGCACAAGCTGACGAAGAACGAGAAGAAAGAGAACATGAAATATATTTGGAATATCCAGAGTATTATGAGGACGAGGGAATTTTAGAAGAAGAAGAAAAATGGCTGGAAGAATTTTTAAATCAACTTCCAGAGAAGAAAAGAGAATATTTTGAAAAACTTATAAAAGAGAGTTAAAGCTACTAAAAAAGTTACTGTATTCAGATGTTCTGATCACAGTAACTTTTTATCATTATACAAGGGAAAACAAATGCTAATAGACAAAATATTTTTTTCGTAACTTACATTTTCAATTTTACCGTCAATCTTTTTCAGCAATTCCTTTACAATATACAAGCCCAGACCAGAACTTCCTTTGGTGCGTGATTTATCAACAGTATAAAACTTGTTAAATAATAAGTTTACATCAATATCATCAAGGGATTTTGTTGAATTTTTAATTGTGAACACTCCTTTTTGATTGATAGAAACTTCAATGTAATTATCTGAATAACGAAGTGCATTTACAATTAAATTTTCAATAATTCGTTTACAGATAAGGTTATTTCCGTATATCCATACAGGAGTATTTTCTGTTTGAATGGTTGGTTGGATTTCTCCAAATTCATAATACTTTTCAATTAAGCAATCTGTAACAATTCTATTTATGTCAACACGCTCACATTCAACATCAACTTGCTCATTTTCTATCACAGATAAATCATAAAACTCTTGTACTAAATCCGTGAGATAATCTGTTTTTGCCTTAATGATTTTAATGCATTGTCCTTGTTCCTGTTTATCTTCACATTCTTGCAGAAGTGTTAAATAGCCTTGTATAGATGTCAAAGGTGTTCTTAAATCGTGGCTTATATTAGATATAGACTGTTTTAACTGTTCTTCTTCCTGCTTAATTTGAACCTGTAATTTTTTATGTAGATTATCTTTTTGATTGATTGCATAAGCTAATTCTTCAATGTCCCTATTTGATAAAGATACTCGTATTTTCCGTTGTTGCTTTATTTGCTTATTTATGTTGCGAATTGTTCTGATAATAGAGAATAAGGAAAATGCTAATATGAAAATAAAGCAAATCAATAAGAAATATAACATATTCGCATTTCCCCTTTCTGTTATGATTAGCGTATTTCTTGCTTTCTTAGTATCAATGCTGAAACAAGAAATGTAATAATTACAGTTCCCACGAAATAAATCAAAATATTGATTTCTAAATTATTTATCATATTATAAGAACAGGTATTCATCCAGTAATACATAGGATTTATTTTTAAATAGGTTAGAACTCTCCATGATTGAGTTGACATATTATCCCATGTCATCATATAGATAAGCGGTCCGCTAAATGTAAACAATGACATAGCACCTACAACGATTGCCGTATGTTTGAATATTACACATAACATAAGTGTAATTCCGATAAATGCTCCCATAATCATACAATTTAGTCCTGCAATTTTCAGCATTGGAAACAGTTGTATTGGAATATTAAATTTCGCACATTCTATTATAAATGCAATCATAATAAATGAAAAGTATAGAAATATACTGGTAATCGAAATCACAATATATTTCGCAACAAAAAACTTAATTCGGCTTTGTCCGCTTGCGATTGCAATTTTAATTGTTGAATCCGTATATTCTCTTGAAAAGAAAATGACAGAAAATATAAGAACAATCAGCCAGAAAAATACAGTATAAGATGTGGCTGTCCTTATTATTTCTTCAATCAATGGGTGTGCTGTATCGCTATAAGCACGAGCAAGAAATCCAACAGTTTCTCCTATTTTCCATGTTTCGTCTAAACTTGAACTTGATGCCACAAATTGTTGCTGACCGCCTATGGAGAAAATTCCAAAGACTGCTAAAATCAAAGCAAAGGTTAAGTACAATGCCTTTGTATGAAATAACTTATAAAATTCTGCTCTTATTTGATTAAACATTTTTTCGTCCCCCTATTAGATTTTCAAAGTATGTTTCCAAATTTTCTCCTTGCACAGAAATTTCATCAATAATAACTCCATTACTGGATAGTAATTTAGAAATCATTCTTACATTATCTAAGCACTCGTATATCCGAATAGAATTATCGGGGTAAACGGAGTAATTGTTAATATTTCCCTTTTGCTCTAATAAAAGAGTGGTTTTTTGGATATTATCTGTCCTTAAACAAATATGGCGTTTACATTCTTCGTTTAATTCTTCGGTAGAAATTTGTTTCAAAAGTTCTCCTTTATGAAGAAATCCGTAACAGGTAGCAAGCTGATGTAATTCACTTAATATATGGCTGGATATTAAAATCGTTACCTCTCGTTCTTTTACTAATTTTTTAAGAAGTTCTCTTAATTCAATAATTCCTGTTGGGTCAAGTCCGTTGACGGGTTCGTCCAAAATCAAAAATTCTGGCTCGCCTAATAATGCAACGCCTAAAGCAAGCCTTTGTTTCATTCCTAAAGAAAAGTTTGCTACTCTTTTTTTACCAGCATTGGATAAGCCTATCAACTCTAGAGTATCGGTAATACATTTTTTATTTGGAATACCTCGTTGTATTCTTTGTACTTCCAAATTTTGAGAAGCTGTCATATCCTTATATAACGCAGGCATTTCAATCGTGCAACCGATTTTTGACCTTTCATGTTGCAGATTATCCTTATGTCCAAATAGGATAATTTCTCCCTCGCTCTTAAAATTAAGACCTGTTAATAACCTGATTAAAGTCGTTTTTCCTGCCCCATTTTCGCCTACAAGACCGTAGATTTCTCCTTTTGGAATAGTTAAGTTCACATTCTTTAAAGCATAGAAATCTTTATATTTTTTGCTTAGATTTTTTGTTTCGCATATAAATTTTGTCATTCTAAACACTCCTTTCTATGCCACTATATCTAATAAGTCTAAAGAAAATCTAAAGTTATTTAATTTTATAACCGATTCCCCAAATGGTTTGTATATAATCTTCATTTGTAATCGCCTTAATTTTTTTACGAATATGACTGATATGGGTATTTATCGTATCATCATCATAAGCATAAGTTTTATTCCAAATGGATTCATATAAATTTTGCTTTGAAAAAATTTTTTGCGGATATTGCAATAATAGTCTTAAAATCTTTAACTCGGTTGATGTAAAAGATACTAATACCTCTTTGATATAAACTAGAGAGTTATTGATTTCAATATCTCTATATGTCAAAGTATCATTTTGACAGGACGTATTTGAAGTCCTTTTCAAATTTGCTTCAATACGAGCAAGAAGCTCATGCAGGTCAAACGGCTTAGTCATATAATCATCAGCACCTAATTTTAATAAATCTATTTTTGTCTGTACCATTGTTTTGGCGGAAACAACAATGACAGGAGCGTTTGTAAATTTACGCAATCTCTGTAATACATCATTTCCATTTAACTTCGGTAACATAATATCAAGTATTATTAAATCTGGAACAAGCGATTTACATAATTCTATTCCCTCTGCACCATTCAAGGCATAATGAACGATATATTTATTATTTTCTAAGAATTTTGCAATCATATTGCAAATGTCTATATCATCTTCAATAATAGCAATTTTATTCATGTGATTTCATCTCCTTTAATTAGATATTGTATCATAAGGTTTTTATGCTATCCACATCAAACAAAGAAGTCTATGGTACATTTAGAAATTATTTAGAAATATACTTTATGATTTTGGAAAATAATTTTGATGTGTAAATCAAGGAGTATGTTTCATGGAATGTTTTAAAGAAATCTATCGGCTATAAATGGAAAAAGCAATCAATAAAATCGTTAATTAGATATATAAATTCATTCGCTCGTGCAAACAGTCTGTTTTGTGCGGGCTTTTTTCATTCTGGAAAAATTTTGGATTTTTTGAGTTCTCAACTTAACAAATCACACCTGCCGTTCCCTATATGGTGCGGAAAGAGGGAGAACCACTTTTCACGTCATAGCGGAAAGGGGGTGAGATTGATGAAACCGTCTGACTTCCAGAAAACAGTTCAATGCCGTTTTGAAAGTTGTTTGAAGAAAGTTGTCCGTCATGTTGTTAAGGACTACCAGCAGAAATTAAAACGACGACAAGAGAAAGAAACGCTCTTTTGCGAACTCCCAGAAATCGTTGTAGAAAATCTGGCTGTCTGGGACGATTATGAAACGGACTATACGATTTTCAATGTATGCGGTTACGATATTCGTGTTTATGATGATGAATTGGCAGAAGCCTTGCGTAAACTACAATCAGCACAACCGCAGCGCAGCACAGAAAAATCCCGTCAATAAGATTTGTCTGCTTTTGGTTTTCAGCGTTCCAACGGAACGCGCAGCCATTGCCACCGGCAATGATCTCAGGGGTTTGGGGATATGTCACCAACAAGCATTAGCAGGAATTCCGGAAACGGGATTTCTGCTAAATACGCAATCTTACGTAAGATTGCATTGCTTGCCAGTAGTTTTAAGAGTCTTTGGCAGAGGATCTGTTTACAGTTGCCGCATTGATAAACCTTTGATAACTGCCTATAATAGAGTTATTATTTTGAACTGCTATAGCAGAGAAATGCGAAAAAATAAAATTTTTTGTCCGTTGTAACATTTCGCGGACATTTGCCTGTTCTGCCGTTCTTTATCCTCACCGAGAACAACGACCTTGCCACGGAATATGAATACCGGTATGAGGGCATGAACGACTATATTACCGCCCCGGTCAATATCCCGGAGCTGATCCGGCGGGTTTTGTTCTTTGTGGAGTAATTGAAAAATTTTACGGAGGTGATGATGTAATGGGACATTAGCTGTTTTTGATATAGAAGAATCCGGCAAACAGATTGGCGAAAAGTTATTTCTGCATCTTAACGAGGAACAAAAGAATGCTCTAATGCAATATATTTTGGAACAAGGAGTCTGTCATGGAACGGTATTCAATTCTTGTCACACCTTACCAAACAGGAAAAGACCGCTGATATATGATTTGACGAGAAAGATCCCCTTATCCATATCCGCACCCACAACACCAACCTCAAAAGGTGACTTTCCGCTTATGCCGAGCAGTACCCCGACGAGTGCTACCAGACCGACACAGACCACGAAACGGGCTGCATGGAGTTTGATATTGCAAAGGGGCGTTTCTCTTTCCGTCTGACCGCCCCATACAGCGAGGAACGCCGGGAAGCAGCGCGACGATATGCCAAAGAGAACAACGCCACCGACAGACTGAAATGATGTAGGTGCAAGCACAAGTATTCAGATAAATTGAAGAAAAACTTAATAATATGTGACTTTATTTTTGGTTCACGAGCATGTATAATATACTCAAAAACAATTTTGATAGCAAGTAAAGGAGTGAAAAATATGTTATCAATTTCTGACATTCTTATCCGTTCAATTAGTGGGTATGTGTTTATAGTTCCAGTTCTCTTATTGTATTTTTTATATCTTAAAAAATCGGGAAGAAAACAAAGTTTTCTTCATATTACCGCTGTATTTGTGTTTTGCTATTATCTATTTGGAATTTTAACCGTAGCAGGTATTGGCTATACAAGCACAATGTCATTTAGTCCAAAGATTTCCCTGATTCCGTTTCTTGGTATGATAACCGGACCAATAGATACCATACTTAATTTAATTTTATTTGTACCGTTAGGAGTTTTCCTGCCATTTCTGTATAAAAGGTATCATCACATAAAGACCGTTACATTAACTGGCTTTCTATTCTCTTTATCTGTTGAAATTGTTCAGATGTTTGGCTGGGGTTCATCGGATATAAATGACCTTATTATAAATACGGCTGGAGCCTGTTTGGGATATTGGATTTATTATCTGCTATCAAAAGCTTTGCCGAATAATTTTAGAAAAAAACTTCAATCTGAGAATGTTAATGGTACGGTCGAAGTACTTTTGTTTGTAATTTATATATTTATGGTTATGGTTACAGTTCAACCTTGGGTAATCCATGATGTACTGAACATCGGATAAAGTATTCAGAAAAACATTTTATCTAGCAGTACACAGCAAAAATTAGTACCCTACCCACAAGGGCATCCGAGAAAATCGACTGTCCTTTTTCTATGTCTATGAGCAAAAAGGAGCGACCAACTACCGACATGAGGGCGTGAACGACTATATTACCGCCCCGGTCAATATCCCGGATCTGATCCGGCGGGTTTTATTCTTTGTGGAATGAAATCATTATACATATAAAAATATGTCTTTGTAGTGGACAGGATAGACGCTTTTTTATGAGAAATTGGTCAGGACAGTAAATTTATTGTCCCGACCAATTTTTGCTATTATGAACAAGTTGCTATATCATAAAGCTTAGCGTTCTGTTATATTTTGGATCGTTATTGACTTCTATTACGGTTAGTGATATATTTATTACAGTAACCGTAATAAGGAGGCAGATGTTATGCGAGACAATGCGAAAGGCGGTGCGCTCACAGAGGTGACATTCTTTATTTTGCTTTCCCTTTATACCCCGAAACATGGATATGCTGTCATGCAATTTATTGAAGATAATACAAAAGGGCGGCTTACGCTGGGGGCAGGTACTTTATATGGTGCGTTGAACTCGTTGCAGGAAAAAGGCTGGATTGCACCTTTTGGAGATAGTGCGGGACGGAAAAAAGAATATCTCATTACAACGCAAGGAAAAGAAATTGCAGAAAAGGAACTGATAAGGCTCAATGAACTTGTAGGCGTAGCTAATGAAATTATTGGAGGTGCAGTATGAGCAAAAAGTATTATCGTTTCTTTGGCGGTTTGTTGACTGCCCAGGAACATTGGCTGAATAAAATGTCTGAAAAGGGCTATCGTTTGATTCGGGCGGAAAAAATGTTGTATGAATTTGAGGCGTGTAAACCGGATCAGGTAAAATACTGTGTAGAGTTTATCGGGCAAAAATCGAAGGCCGACGCGTCCGATTATCATGAGTTTTTAGAGGGGATGGGTTACAAAGTATTTTATAAAAACATCAACCTGAACTACTCTGTTGGTAAAGTACGCCTACGGCCATGGGCTGAAAAAGGCGGACGCATAGCAACAAATGCCACCACCTTTAATCGGGAATTGTTGATTGTAGAAAAAGATAATGACGGTAAGCCATTTGAACTTCATACTTCTTATGAGGACAAGGAAAACTATTACAGAAATCTGCGTAATCCGTGGCTGCTGATACTGCTCATGTTCGCAATATTTGCGGTTGCAAAATGTTCGGTAGTTTTTGGTGTGCTTGCCCTGGTTTCTCTGATTCCTGTTCTCGTATATCAAACCCAGGTTATGCAGAACAAACGCGAAGGTAAGACAAAAGAATGGTGAGGTGTTTATATCATGAATGAACGAGAAAAAACAATCCGATTATGGTTTGATATGTGGCTCAATCAGCAGGATATGGGGATTGATGATATTTTTACAGAAGATGTGATCTATACAGAAAGCTGGAGTCCCCAGTATAACAACCGAAAAACAGTAAAGCATTGGTTTCAGGAATGGAATACCCGTGGCAAGGTGGTTATTTGGGAAATCAAGCAATTTTTTCATAAGGGAGATCAAACGATTGTAGAGTGGTATTTCAAAAATGAAATGAACAATGGAAGTATAGAGGAATTTGATGGAATCTCGCTGGTTGAATGGATAGAGGATAATAGAATAAAGTCGTTGAAAGAATTTGGGTGTAATCGCAATACCTATAATCCATACCAGGAAGGCGATACCCCTCAATTCAGAGCAGAAAAAGCGAATTGGTTTTGATTGAGTGCTTATGGAGGTAAAAATATGATGTATCGGACAGAATTAGTAGAAGGAATTACCGTGGAAAATGTAACTGAGAAAATCAATGCAAAAATAGAAGAAATGGAAAAGGAAAGCTATCGACTTGTTACGATGTCTTTTTGGGGAACCGAAAGAGCTGTACTGGTTTTCAAAAAAGGGTTAAAGGGTAGTTTGCTTTAACATATATACTTGACTTATTTGAATGTCAATGGGAGAATGAGCAACTGCATATCGTATTTTTTTCACGGAGGCTGATATGAAAGAAAAAATATTGATAATAGAAGATGATCCGTTAATACGGAATGAATTGAAAACGCTGCTGCAAAGCAACAGCTATAAAACGGTGGCTCCGGAGGATTTTTCCGATGTGATCGATCAGATCAAAGCTGAGCAGCCACACTTGATTATACTGGACATCAAGCTACCGGGGACCAGTGGCTTTTCTCTCTGCACCGAGATTCGCACATTTTCCGAAGTGCCAATCATCTTTGTGACAAGCTGCAACACAGATATGGACGAGCTGAATAGCATTATGCTGGGCGGAGACGCTTTTATCACGAAGCCCTATAACACAGCGATCCTGCTTGCGAAAATTGCTTCTCTGCTGAAAAAAGTCTATCCCACACAGCAAAGGGAACAGATCGTCTATGGAGATGCGGTGCTGCATCTGGAATCCAGCAGTCTGGACTATCATGGACAGAGCGTAGAACTTACCAAGAACGAATTGAAAATTCTCTATTACCTGTTCAAGAACGGAGGAAAAATCTGTTCTCGTGGAGATATGATTGAATATTTATGGGATAATCAGCTATATGTGGATGACAATGCTTTGAGCGTCAATATCAACCGCATCCGGGAGAAACTGGCGGGCATCGGCCTGACGGATTTTATCAAGACAAAGCACCGACAGGGGTACACGATATGAACAGCAGACGATATTGGAAAAACAGGCTTCCATTTCTGCTGACGAACCTTGTTTGTATGGCTGCACTCACTGTATTTTTGCTGGTGTGCGGCAATTCGGTTTCCGCAGTAGTATTGATCCTGATTGTATGGGCATTGATTTTGCTGACGGGACTTGTCCTCACTTACTGGAAACGGAAGCGGCAGATGAAAAAACTTCTGGATATGGCGGAGCAGCTTTCCGAAAGATACCTTATTTCCGAAGTGATGGAGCTGCCGGAACAGGCCGAGGATCAGGTTTACTATCAGCTTTTGAAAATGGCTGGAAAATCCATGTTGGAACAGATTGGAGAAGTCGAGCGGGAACGCCTGGAGTACAAAGAATACATTGAGCAATGGATTCACGAAATCAAAACGCCCATTACTGCCATGAAACTCCTATGTGAAAACCACCGGACGGACTGGACAAAGGAACTTCTGCTGGAACTGGAAAAGACCAACCGCTTTACCGAACAAGCTCTTTATTACGCCCGCAGTGAGCATACAGAGAAAGATTATTCTGTCCGGGAAATGGCACTGTCCCAAGTGGTGCATCAGGCGATTGCAGATAATAAATATCTGCTGCTCCAAGGTGGTATGCGTCTGGAAGTGGAGGAAATGCAGGACACGGTTTATTCAGATGAAAAGTGGGTGCGCTTTATTCTGAACCAACTGATTGCCAATGCGGTCAAGTATCGTACGGAACAACCGGTTCTCCGCATTTCTACTCATAAACGGCAAGATCAGGTTATTCTTGTCGTGGAGGACAATGGAATCGGGATTGCTGCGTCCGATCTGCCCCGTATCTTTGAAAAGGGATTTACCGGTCAGAATGGTCGTATGATCCAGCAGTCCACAGGCATTGGCCTGTACCTATGCAAACGGCTCTGTGAAAAGCTGGGCATTGGCATTGCGGCAGAATCATCGGAACAAGGAACCGCCATTTCCCTGGCGTTTCACATCAACTGTCTGATCCATGAAGTGCAGGGCTGATTGCGGTCCTGCACTTCTTACATTTTTGTTAGAACTTTGTAAGAAAACTTGATACAAACGAAGCCACTCTTATTCTACAATAGAGATCAGAGGTGATAACAATGAAAGAAATTTTGAAACTGGATCATATCCAAAAATATTACGGAAATGGCGGGAATGTTACAAAAGCAATTCAGGACATCAGCTTTTCCGTTCAGGAGGGAGAATTTGTAGGAATCATGGGAGCATCCGGTTCCGGCAAGACTACCCTGCTCAACTGTATTTCCACCATTGATACCGTCAGTGCGGGACATATCTATCTGGACGGAACCGATGTGACGGAAATCAACGAAAAACAGATTGCCCGGTTTCGTCGGGAGAATCTTGGATTTGTATTTCAGGATTTTAACCTGCTGGACACTCTGACAATCTCGGAAAACATTGCCTTGGCACTGACTATCAACAAGGTTCCCGCAGGCGAGATTGATGGGCGGGTGCGGGAAATGGCCGGAAAGCTGAATATCACGGATATTCTGGATAAATACCCCTATCAGGTGTCCGGCGGCCAGAAACAGCGGTGTGCCTGTGCCAGAGCTATTATCAACCAGCCTAAGCTGATCTTGGCGGACGAACCTACCGGCGCGTTAGACAGTCACTCGTCACAGGCCTTGCTCTCCACAATCCAGAGTATTAACGAAAGCCTTGACGCCACAATCCTGATGGTAACACACGACGCTTTTTCGGCAAGCTATGCCAATCGTATTCTCTTTTTAAGAGATGGTGCGATCTTCACGGAAATTCTCAAAGGCAGTGATTCTCGTAGGGTTTTCTTTGAAAAAATCTTGGATGTCCTTACCATGATGGGAGGGGGCGTGAATGATGTACGCTAAATTAGCACTTGAAAATGTAAAGAAATCTACAAAAGACTATTTGATATATATTGTCACTCTGACGGCGTGTATATCTATGTTTTATGCTTTTCTTTCCATTTCCAGCAATTATTATGATCCGAATATAGGAGCAGAATTTAATTTAGATATATTAGGTGATGGAATAAAATATGCGATTCTATTGATTACCGTATTGCTGATGTTCCTTATGCAGTATGTAAACCACTTTATGATACAACGGCGAAAAAGAGAATTTGCAATTCAGAGTATTATTGGAATGGAGCAATCAACGATAGCTCGACTTTTCTTTGTAGAATCACTAATAATGGGAATTTTTTCGCTTATTGTGGGGATAGGATTAGGTGGTGTGTTTTCTCAATTCATTACTGCTATGCTGCTTCAAATGTATCATAAACCATTTGAATTTTCATTTATGCTTTTTCCAGATACAATCATTTTGACGATTCTATTTTTCTGCATATGTTTTGCGACAGTTGGTTTATCTCAAGTTCGCACGATACGAAAAATAAAGATAATTGATATGCTAAATGCAGATCGAAAAAATGATATATTGGGAACCCCCCACAAATGGATATACAAACTCTTTCCAGTAAATTTTGTCCTTTATCTGCTGATTACCTTTTATAATATTAGAACCCTGTCTTACTACTTTAACGGAGAATTTGAACTGGTAATCAAAATATGGTCTGCAATCAGCATTATTGTACCAATTCTGATGTTGATTACGCATATAAGGGAAAGATTCAGAAGAAAAGAACAAAACACAGTAAAGCAGCTCTTTTTGATTGAATGTATTGGCCTGTTGGAACTGATTATTCTTTCCATATTGCCAGTTTTCAAAGTGTACCTTGCAATGCCGATGGATAAAGGTGCTTTTAATGTTTATATGGGATTTCTGTTTTGGTGTGTTGTATTTGGAGTGAGTGTATTTTTCGTTTTGTTTAGTAATTACTTGTTGGTTATCAAAGAACGCCAGAAGTATAAAGAAGAAAATCTGTTCTTTTTTGGACAACTGTTATCTAAATTAAAATCGAAAACACTTTCAATGACTTTGATTTGCCTCACACTTACATTGTCCATGGCATTATTTTTTGTAACACCACTCCTTGTTGGATGGGCACAAGGTTTTTTGGAAAAAAGAGTTCCTTTTGATATACAGATTTCTTCGGACTACATTGGTATGCAGTCTGGTTATATCGGCATACAGTCCGAAAAAGAGCTGCCTGTAACGGATTATAGTTTTCTTGATTCTTTCATTGAAAAGAATATTTCTGTTCGTGATGATTGCTCTTTTAAGACATACTTTGTAAACAAAACTGACTTTTATAACCAACTGGAGAATAGCAGGAAAAATGCCTCACCCATCACAGCGATTTCTTTGTCCGACTATAACCATCTATTAAAGATGGCAGGTTATGATGAAATTTCTTTACGGGATCATGAATTTACAACCCAGTGGCTTTCCATAACGCCCCAAGATTCAATTTCGGCGTATCTTGAAGCTCACAAATCTATTAAAACTGATGGAGGCGATTTACAGCTTGCTGATATTTCTGCACATACAGTAGACTTAGGCGAAGATTTTTATAATTTTCAAAGTGTGATATATATTGTACCGGATCACATTTGCAATAAACTGACATCAGCTAATACATTCCGGTATATGATGGCAGATAAAACAATTTCTTATGATATTGCTCAAGAATTAAAATCATACTTTGAAAATTCAAGTCTTACTGATTCGCTTGTAACTTATAACATTACCATGCGGACAATCGAGGTTAATGATAATTCTGCTATTATTTTCATTATGCAAACTGGATTGACATATAGCGCAATCATCTTGTTTGTAACCTGTTTTACTATCTTGGCTTTGCAGCAATTATCAGATTCCGGGAAATACAAATATCGTTTTCGGGTTCTAAGAAATATGGGCGTTGAAGAACCCCATATACGAAAGTTGATTTTGAAACAATTAGCTGTATGGTTTGGTGTTCCGGTTATACTGGCCCTTATCTTGTCTGGCGCATTTCTTGTATTTTTGTTTGTAGGATTTCATATGCAGATTGCAGTGTATATCGGAGTACAGCGATTGGTACAGCAACTTTTGATCGTGTTGGCTATTTTGGGTGTCCTTTTAATTAGTTACTTTATTAGTACATGGGTCTTGTTTAATAAGTCTGCATCTGCCTGACCTTTTTGCGTTTTACAATGACCTTGTTAACAAGAAAGGAGGTGAATTCTATGAATGAGCAGAAACAGTATGTTTGCCCGTGGTGTGGTGGCAAAGATGTTGTTGAGGGGATTCAATCCACTTATGCAAAAGTTCAACCAAATAAAGCTTTGACACTTAAAGGCGAAAATTTGATTCATGTAATTTGCAAAAATTGTGGTACAGCAGTTCGTTCTTATGTAGAAAACCCTCAAGTCCTCGAATAAGGCTGAACACTTCCAAACAGGAGGACAGTTGTTTCTGTCCTCCCTCAAATATTACGCTGATTATGTTAATCGGCTTTCGGGTATATATAATTCCTATTTATAAATCAACAAAAGCGAGGAGGCGACGCAATGGAACTGACCCCGACCTTGATTTTGAATCTGGCGTTGCTGATCGTCCCGCCCGTTGCCCTTGTGCTGGTGTTCCGGCAATGGCTGGCCCGGCACATCCGCTGGATGGTTGCCTTGACTGCTCTCTGTGATGTTCTCCTGTTTTGGGATGAACTGTTCTACTATGAGAGTTTCGGTCTGTTTGCTGTGCTGCTTCTGGTACAGTTGGCAGCCACTGGCGCAGCAGCGTTCCGCATTTACTGCAAACAAAGAAAGTAAAATACAGCCTCATTACTACTCTGGTAAATATCCCGGAACTGATTAGGCGGGGTGTTTTTTGTGGAATAAAGTTGGATGGAATATTAGCGGATGAAATAGGCACTTCCTGTTAAAAGAAATTGGTCAGGATAGTAATTTTATTATCCCGACCAATTTTTGCTATTATGAACTTTTCTTAAACTATATTGCTTTTTGGAGCCTTGCATGTTATACTGTTATACACAACAGCATAACAGTTAAAACACACGGAGGATGCAGCAATGAAACTGATTATTTCAAATGTATCTGGCGTCCCCATATACGAGCAGATTAAACAGCAGATCAAGGCGGCTATTTTATCTGGCGAGCTTCAAGCCGAAGAAACTTTGCCCTCCCTTAGAACACTTGCCAAAGACTTAAAGATCAGCGTCTTAACAGTGACAAAGGCATACACAGAATTAGAGCAAGAGGGCTTTGTTAAAAATGTGCAGGGGCGTGGATGTTTCGTAATGGGGTCTGGTTCAGAACTGATTAAGGAGCAGCTTATTTGCAAAGTAGAAAACAATCTCACCGAAGCAATAAAAGCTGCAAGAATGGCAAATCTATCCACAGAGGAATTACATCGCCTTTTGGACATTTTAACGGAGGTAAAAACAGATGACTAATTATTTAGAGGTAACGAATCTTTCAAAATCTTTTGATTCTTTTCAACTTCACAATATCAGCTTTACTTTGCCAAAGGGATATATTATGGGCTTGATCGGCCCGAATGGTTCTGGCAAAACAACGACAATCAAACTGATTTTGAATATGCTCAAGCGCACCGGCGGCACAGTCAAAGTGATGGGGCTGGATAATATCGCAGAAGAACAAAAAGTAAAATCAGAGCTGGGCGTTGTTTTCGATACAAATTATTTCAGTGATGATTGGAAAGTGTCGCAGGTTGAAAAATCCATTTCGGTATTTTATCCAAATTGGGACAGCCAGAAATTTGCGGATATGTTACGGAAATTTCACATTGCACCAACCAAAAAGGTAAAAGAACTTTCCAAAGGTATGCAGATGAAGTTAATGCTTGCCTGTGCGTTTTCATACGACGCCAAATTGCTGATCCTTGACGAACCGACCAGTGGACTTGACCCGGTTTCCAGAGATGAACTTTTGAAAATTCTTTCAGAGTATATTGAAGATGGCGAGCATAGTGTTTTGTTCTCCACCCATATCACAGGCGATTTGGAGCGTGCAGCCGATTATATTACCTACATCAGTTATGGCGAGCTGTTTTTTACTGGCAGCAAAGATGATTTTGTAGATATGTTCCGCATTGTAAAAGGTGGAATTGAGGAACTGTCCGATGATCTGAAAAATAAGGCGGCTGGTATTCGTACATTCCCTACGGGATTTGAGGCTCTGATGAAAACCGAAGATATTAGCGGTTTCCCTAACCTGACCGTTGATCCTGCCACCATTGATGAAATTGTAGTGTTTACAAGCAAGAAAGGTGACGATTATGAGTAATATTTTGAAATCCACAAAATTAGATATTGCATTGGTAAAACCATATTTTAAGACGATTTGCTTTACCCTGCTCCTGCCGATTGTGTTTGCCGCAATCAATCGTTCTTTGCTGACAGGGGTATCATTTGCTATGTGCTTTATTGCCATGACGACGGGATATACCTTTTCCATCACAGAAAAAAACAGCATGGATCGTCTGTTTGGTATTTTACCTGTTCGTAAAAGCGAGCTTGTGATCGGACGCTATGTTTTTGTCCTTGCAATGGGGCTTCTTTCCTTGATTATTTCTTTGATTGCACAGCCGCTTGTCTTGAAAGTACTGGGTGAAACAGTTGGCGTATTTGATATTGTAACTGCCGCTATTGCAGGAGTATTCTTATTTGCACTCTATACCGTGTTCCAGATTCCGGGATATTACAAGTACGGCTCAATCAAAGGACGGGTATTTATGTATATTCCAGTGGCCGGTTTTTTGGTGACTTTACTTCTTCTCTCTAAAATGCCAGCTATCGGGAACTCAATTATTTCAGTCGTTGAATCTTCTCCGATACTTCTCGTTTTCCTTGCGGTTTTTGCTATTGTCGTGATGTATGCGGTTTCAATCTTCTTGTCCATTCGGGTTATGAAGAATAAGGAAATGTGAGGTGATTGTATGGATTTCACAATTTTGGCAGTTGTGCTTTTGATTGGTGTTGGCGTTCCTATCCGTAATAAACTCATACGGAAATATCGGGATAAGAAAAAGAATGATCGCAATTCGGAGTGAACAATATGGAGAAAACAGAGTTCATCCGCTGCCCAGTCTGCGGGAATAAAACACGCGACAAAATCCGGGAAGATACCATTCTAAAAAATTTTCCTCTCTTTTGTCCAAAATGCAAAAGTGAATGTCTAATCGACATTGAGCAATTCCATATAACCGTTATCAAAGCGCCAGACGCACAGCCGCAGAGCCGATAACATAAAAGGAGAACACTCTTTCTATGATTGGCTCTGCTTTTTTATTAGCAACAGGAAGCCTTGAAAGGAGTTTTGAATATGAGTGTTTTACAGACCATCGACCTGAAAAAATATTACGGCACAGAGCCGAACATCACCCGCGCCCTTGACGGCGTGAACTTCTCTGTGGAGGACGGCGAGTTTGTGGCCGTTGTGGGAACCTCCGGCAGCGGCAAGTCTACCCTGCTTCACATGATGGGCGGGCTGGACACCCCTACTTCCGGCAATGTGATTGTCCGGGACAAAGAGCTGTCGAAAATGAACGACGAACAGCTTACCATCTTCCGCCGCCGCAACATCGGCTTTATCTTCCAGAACTATAACCTTGTTCCCATCCTGAATGTGTATGAGAACATCGTCCTGCCGGTGGAGCTAGACGGGGACACGGTGGATCAGAAGTTTTTGGACGAGATCGTTCACCTGCTGGGGCTGGAAGATAAACTGAAAAATATGCCGAACAATCTTTCCGGCGGACAGCAGCAGCGTGTGGCGATTGCCCGCGCCTTGATTACCAAACCGGCTATTGTGCTGGCCGACGAGCCGACCGGCAACCTTGACAGCAAGACCAGTGCCGAGGTGCTGGGGCTTATCAAGCGTACCAGTGCGGAGTTCCGGCAAACTGTTGTGATGATTACCCACAATGACGACATAGCCCGCCTTGCAGATCGGATTGTCCGCATTGAGGACGGCAAGATTGTGGAATAAGGAGGTGGTAGGCTATGACATGGCCTTTTGAGAATGATACCAGTGCTATCACGAAAAAAATTGCTAAAAACGATATAGATAAAAACCGAGTTAAAAAGGTTTTCTCGCTTACTACGATAGTCTTTGCAACAGCACTACTCATGATGTTGATTATGTTTGAAAGCGGATATGAAACTACAAAAGATAGAATGGCAGAAGGGCAGCCACAAGTTGTTTTTTATGATCTTTCCCAGCAGCAAATTGAGTTGTTGTATTCAGAGGAAAATATCGAATCCATCAAAGTAACTGAAACAGAAAACGGGTATGATGCTTCAATTACCATTGTTGATGCCACAAAAATGACGCAATATGGTTTTTCTTCTGCGGTCGATAATATATCTTCAAAATATGACATTCATCATGTAACAAGAAACGACTTATTCATAGATAGTTTGCCTAACGGAGGACTATTAAATCAGAAAAACATGGTTCTTATGGGGGTGGCAATCTTCATTATAATTGTGAGTGCTTTAGTAATTTACAATGTTTTCTATTTATCTGTTGTAAATCAGGTGCGGCAATTTGGGCAGCTTCGTACTGTCGGAATGACACAGCAGCAAACAAAGAAAATCATGCGCTACGAAAGAAAATTTTTATGTAGAATTGGGGTTCCGATTGGTCTACTAATTGGTGGCCTTGCTGGATATTTGTTGCAACCTGATGGTTGGGATTGGATCGCTGCGGTAGTCTGGGGGATAATCATTAGTGTTATCATCAATTTCGTTGTAAAAGTATCGTTAAATAGACCTACAAAAATAGCCCTCAGCATTTCCCCGATCCTTTCCAGCAAATATATGATGGAACGCTTTGATTGTAAGGTTACTAACAAAGAAAAACGAAAATTATCTTCTTTGGGGCTGGCAATCATAAGCATAACATCACACTGGAAAAGCATTTTAGTTTCTGTGCTTTCTTTGGGCCTAAGCGGGCTTTTATTTGTCTTAGCTGCAACATATACCGCTTCCATTGATCCCGAATCTATTGTAAAAAAAGATGTCTACCAGTATGGACAATTTGTGATTGATACTACTGGTAAATACAGTGAGAAAGTTTCGGAAATTGAAAACTTCAAACAAAAGATAATGGAGCTTCCAAACATTAGCAATATAAAGCAAGTTGTTGAAACAGATATTAGTTGGGCAGGGAAAAATAGCACAGGCAAAGATCAACTTTCTATTATTACCGCTAATGACTTTGCTTCTATTCAGCAATTCAGCGAATCAGGCGATTTGGATTACCAACAGCTTGTTCAATCTAACCAGATCGTTGCTGTAAATGGTGTAGAAGGTATTTCTAAAGGCGATACAGTAGAATTTACATTTGGGGATGGCACCCAAAAAATTTATACAGTGGGAGGCATATTAGATGGTGATCTGTATTCAAATACAGCAATTTATGGCGGCTGGTTTTTAATGCCCACTGAATTGATAGCAGAAAATTCGGTTTCTTTTAATGTTTCTATTAGGTTGATTGTAAAGGCAAATGATACCGGATTGGAACACACCACAATATCTTTAGAGAAATTAGTGGATATGTCAGATGGATTAACACTGACGACTATGCAAGAAGCGATTGCTTCAAAAGAAGCTACTATAAGGCAGGTAGGAATATCTATCATAGGCGTAACACTATTCTTGCTGCTTTTTAGTATCATTACTTTCGCAAGTACAATCATTACAAATATCGCAACAAAAAAGCGGGAATACGCTATGTTTCAATCCATCGGTATGACTAGGAAACAAACAGAAAAAATGGCACTATGCGAAAGTTGTGTATTGGCGATAGGGAGCTTGATACTTACTCTGATATTGGGAATTATTTTAGGGCAGATATTGATAAAAGGCTTGATAAGTGCAGGGATTTTCTATTTGTCATATACATTTCCATTAGCATTGTTTACTGTATATTGCATTGTGGTGGTTCTGATTATTTTGATGATTACTATTTCCGCTTTTTACAGTTTACAAAAAACTCCGTTGGTTGAGAGATTACGGATTGTAGACTAAGGAAGTAGACCCAACTAATATAAAAGTGTCCGAGCGTTGTAACATTTCACCCCGATTTTCATTGAAATTTCTTAGCCGCTGTAACACTTCGCGGACATTGGGGTTTTACAATACCCTTATCAACAAAAGTGAGGAGGCGACGCAATGGAACTGACCCCGACATTGATTTTGAATCTGGCGCTGCTGATCGTCCCGCCCGTTGCCCTTGTGCTGGTGTTCCGGCAATGGCTGGCCCGGCACATCCGCTGGATGGTTGCCTTGACTGCTCTCTGTGATGTTCTCCTGTTTTGGGATGAACTGTTCTACTATGAGAGCTTCGGTCTGTTTGCTGTGCTGATTCTGGTACAGTTGGCGGCCACCGGCGCAGCAGCGTTCCGCTTTTACTACAAACAAAGAAAAGGCTGAGTAGAAAATAGGTATCATCAATCAAAAATATCATTGGAGGTATAACTTATGGAAAAAGAAACAATGGGAACTGTAATTTCAGTTACAAAACAATGGTGGTTAAAAGTGAATCGTAAACCTGCCCGCGTTCATGCGATGGATGGCGCAGCCTTTCCGCATACTATCAAGGTCAAATATACGATAGACGGTAAAGATTACATCTGCCGAAAATGGATTGGCGCAGGAAACAAAGTCCCTGACAAGGGAACAACGATTAAAGTTATCTATTGTGAAGATAAGCCATCGAAAGCAAGAATTGAACTCTAATCAATAAATTTATTAAAATACGGAGGTGATGATGTGATGGGACATTAGCTGTTTTGGATATAGAAGAATCCGGCAAGCAGATCGGAGAAAAGTTATTTCTGCTTCTTAACG